>Ga0228631_1000079_pt1 | contig 61488 bp, 50 predicted proteins | sample 39DmetaG_FD_183049 | JGI IMG/M metagenome (GOLD analysis project Ga0228631, IMG submission 183049) | Seawater microbial communities from Monterey Bay, California, United States - 39D | ecosystem: Environmental > Aquatic > Marine > Coastal | place: USA: California | collected 2016-09-28
TGTTATTACCATAGTTACCGGTAGGTCCTCCATCGTCATAAATGGTTCCCGCTGACACATTGATTACGTTAGCTGGCAATGCTGTTCCTGCTCCCATATTATAACTTGAACGTTGGATCGTAACGTAACCCACTTTTTGGTTTTCGTTACCTGCACCGATAATATTAGATGCCGTTAGATAAACATCCCACACTCCAATTGGAACTGATCCTGGAAATCCACCTGTAATTACACTCGGGTTTCTGTTAACAAAAGGGTCATTTCCGCGAAGTGCGGCTATATCATCTCCGTCTATAGTATCCAAAGCAATGGGATCAATAAGCACCCAATTCCAATAGGTTGGACCATTGGTACTCATATCGGTGAACTGTATAGTCTCAAAAATCTCGTACACACTCTTATCTGCAACAAAATCTGACGCGGGAGGTAAATTAGGAGCAACAACCTTGATTTTCTTTGTAGTAGAATCTTTACCTAAACAATCTTCATTTACTAATTTTACATCATATGTACCAGGACTAGCAAACATATGAGTTGGATTCGTTACTGTATATGTATTCCCATCTATTGTCCAAGTGAGTGAAAGGTAGCTAGGGTTTGAATTTTTGAAATTTACAACTGTGCCCACAAAAGCACTATCAGGCATCACAAAATTGGATGATGGTGGGTCTACTTGTGTAGTTCTAATAAGGAAATCTTCTGTCTCACCATCTATCTGGTCACCCCCTGCACTCGCTTGTGTCATCGTAGCACCAAAATCTGTAGATCGTATTCGAATAGCAAATGAAGCAGCAGCATCAACTGGCACAGTAAATACAAGATCACGTGTGGTACTTGGTCGGCTTCCATTTACCCCATTTATCACACCAGTAGCTCCTGGTGTATTACCTTGATCATTCCAAGTAATGTCAGATAACATTTCTCCTGGATCAGCAAAGTCTTTGTCATCGTTAAAGTCAGCCCAAATACCAACACCTGCATTATTATCATCCCACCCCATACTGGTACAGTTAACTTTTAACGTATATGTTGCTCCCGGTGATAAGATAGCAACAGGAGAACACCTATCTCCAAAGAGCGTCCGATAGTTGGTAGCAGCAGTTCCGCTACAAAAGTCCAATTTTCGATAAAGCACTGTATTGTTCGTTGCATCTTCAATTATTACCGTAGAAATGGTCGCATCTACACAAGGTACTTGAGAATGAGTTACTCCAGGATACTGAGCATACAAAAAGTAAGTGATTGAAAATAGAATTAGAGTTAAAAAGCCTTTTAAAAAGTAATTATGTTTTTTCATAGGTTAAATAAAATTTAAATAGTTAGTGAAGTATTAGACGCTCATTTTTAAAAAGGTTGCAATTCTTAATTTAATTGTTGCACTTTTTGTACATCTATAACTTAATTAGCCTACAAGGATAGGCCACTGAAAACTGACATATCACTAGAAAATATGATATAAATCATAAACTGATATGACATTGCCTCAACTCGTGAAAAATTACACGAATAAGACATTGTAAAATTAAAGAAGGGATTGGAACTTTATTTTAAAGCTCGTCTTGGTTGAAAAAGTAATCGTCGGTCGATGGATATTCGGACCAAATTTCTTCGATGGTCTCAAAGGGTTCTCCATCGTCCTCGAGTTCTTGTAAGTTTTCTACTACTTCTAGGGGTGCTCCTGTTCTAATGGCAAAGTCTATCAACTCATCTTTCGTTGCTGGCCAAGGTGCGTCGTCTAGGTAGGATGCAAGTTCTAATGTCCAATACATGGGCTATACTATTATAGGTTCGTACTAATGGTGCGAAAATAACTTTTTTTCAGAATTCCCAACAATTGAAAATATTGATTTTTAAATGCCTGTATATCAGTCGCTTAACTCGTGAAGGAGAATGCCAGCAGCTACCGAAACATTAAGCGAATCCATATTTCCTTTCATTTTTATTCGCCAAACATGGTCCATGAGTGCCAATCGCTCTCGCGATAACCCTTTGTCTTCATTGCCCATCCAGAGTGCCCATGAGGTCATTTCTTGGATATTCGAACGGTCCATGGTCTGATCTGTTTTTTCGGATGCCGCAATTTGTGGTATCCCCCAGCTTTTTAAATAGGTCAATGTATTGGCTAGGCTACTTACACGGGCTACAGGCAGTTTCAACAAAGCTCCAGCGGAGGATTTAATTGCTCCTTCACCTATTTCCGCATTGGCTTTAACTCCAACAATTAATAAATCCACCCCAAATGCAAGGCATGATCGAGAAATTGCTCCAATATTCCGAATGTCTTGAATACCGTCAGCTACCAATATTCTTGGGGGTTTGCCATTTTCAAATAATCGGGTGATGGTCTCTTCTAAAGGCACAAACTCAATGGGGCTTTTTATGGCTATTACTCCTTGGTGATTCGCTCGAGTGATCCGATTGAGTTTTTCAATAGGCACCATCTGAAAGGGGGTATTTGACTTTTTGGCAAGTTGTCTCAATACGCCGATTTTTTGCTTATCAGCCTGGTTATTAACATACACCTTGCCTATGGTGACATCGCTATTTAGCAAATCTTCCACGGCATGAAAGCCAATGATAATCCCCTCTCTACTCATCTAAGTTAGTATAAAGCAGAAGATTGCTTAAATAAGTCCTCGTACTTATTGGCTAAACTATCTCGTTTGTACTCACGAGCTAGTGGACCAATGTTTCGTAGAATCTGAATGTTCTCATTCTTATTATCCACTACGGTAAACTTCTTGTAGTAATTAATTAAATCAAATGCATCATCGCCTACTTCCGATAAAAACTGATCTCCTTTATCTAATTGATTAGCTTTATAATAGATGTCTGCACTTGCTGCTTTCAATCTCAAATTCATGGGTAACAGACTCTCTGGCATAGATGCATAGCATTTATCTAATAACGCAGTAGCTTTGTCCAGTTTGTTCGTATTTGCATAATAATCCGCCACCTGTATGAACAAGGATCTCAAGTTCTGAGGAACTAACTGTGCTTTGTCATCCAAAAACATCGTACCTTCTTCCATGTTACCCCACTCATAAACATTCATTAATTTGTTGTACAACAAATCCATATCATCCATGCCTCGCATTCTCTTATTCGCTTCTATGGGTAATAATTGATAGGTCAAACCATTGTGTCTAAAATACTTATCGAGGTTCATATATACCGATGATCCAGTTGTAGTTGTCCAATAGATCGGTCTTTTCCATCCTGTTTTAGCATTAGTAGCTATGATGTCCAATACTACTAAATCTCCCTTACTTAAGCCACTTTTTCCAATATTCCAGTATATCTTGTCGACGATCTTAGCGGTGTCTCTGTCTGGCACATATCCGGTGGCTATTACAGCTTTCTTGTCTACTTCTACGCTGAAGTTTTTGACTGGAAACACATTAATTAGATCTCCTGCATTGGTTCGTTGTTTCCTGCTAGGCTCATCAGAGGTAACATACTTGAGTACTTGGTCTAATGGATAATATTGATCTTGCGGCAACGATTTGTTTTCAAAATATCGCACATAATCTCGTTTACCCGCTACTATTTTCTCTGCCGGTATTGTTAAAGGTAATGCCTCACTATCAAATACTTTTCTTCGAAGAGCACTACTATACCACTCGGTTGGTAAAAGGCTTAAATTAATTACTCTTACATCGGTACGAATACCTTCTACATTTTGAGCATACCAAAGTGGGTAGGTGTCATTATCGCCATTGGTAAATAGTATTGCATTTTTCTCGCAACTGTTTAAATAATTTTTTGCAAACGATATTCCTAATTCTCTTCCCGAACGATCATGATCATCCCAGTTTTGGAAACCCATCAATACCGGAGAAACCAATAAAGCAACAACTGTTGCACTCGATGCTGCTACAGTCTTATTAACTGATTTTTTTAATAAATCAACTAAAAATAATACACTCAAACCTATCCAAATACAAAACGTTTGGAATGAGCCCACCGAGGAATAATCTCGTTCTCGTGGTTCCATAGGGGGTTGATTCAGGTATACCACAACGAGTAATCCAGTAAATAAAAATAGAGTCAAAACAGTGTAGAAATCCATCTTACTTTTTTGATACATCACTGTAATACCTAATATTCCAAGAATTAAGGGTAAAAAGAAAAACGTATTATGTGCTTTGTTGTACTGCAAACTTGCTGGGATATCCTGAGGTATGCCGAGTCTCCATTCATCCAAAAATTTAATTCCAGAAATCCAGTTGCCCTCCAGACTGTTGCCTAAAACATTTTGAATATCATTCTGTCTACCAGCAAAGTTCCACATAAAATATCTCCAATACATCCACCCCAATTGATACTTAAACATGAACTTCATGTTATTAGCAAATGTGGGCTTCTTTTTCTTAACTGATTCTAATTGTTGTTCTAACTGATTTCTTCCAGAATATTTTTTAATTATACCGTTCCATAAGGGATAGTATCTAGATTTTTCGGACATATCGCCCATTCGAGGTAAAACCGTTGAAAATCGATCATCATAAATAGGCTCTTGTTTTGTCCCTATTTCTTCATAAGAATCTTCTCCACGTCGATATTGTGTTTTTCCTTGTTCAATATCCACCAAATCAGCGTTGTAGTAAGGACCAAAAAGTAACGGTCTAGAACCATATTGTTCACGATTGATATAACTCAATAAACTTTCCGCATCTTGAGGATCATTCATGTCAATTGCGGGTTCTGCAATCGAACGAATCACCACCATACTATAAGACGAAAACCCAAGCATGATAAATGCAAAACAGAGAATAGCTAAGTTGGCAATAGGTTTGTTATTTTTAATAGTATATCGAATACCAAATGTAATTCCTAACACTATAAGCAATAAGAAAAACAAAACACCCGAATTAAATGGCAAGGCAAAAGAATTCACAAATATCTTGTCAAAAAATGCAGCAACAGCTGGAGTTTTTGGAATAATTACCCATTGTAATAATGCTATAGACCCAAATCCAATAATTGATGCTCTGATAATGTTTCTTCTACTTACCCCAAATTTATTGATGAAGTAATATAAAAATACTGCTGGGACAACCAAAATATTTAATAAGTGGAGTCCGATACCCAAGCCAATAATGTAGGCTATAAATACTATCCACCGATCAGACGTAGGATCTTCTTTTACTTTTTCCCATTTGAGAATTGCCCAAAATGCTAAAGCCATAAAACATGAAGAACCAGCATAAACTTCTGCCTCTACTGCATTGAACCAAAAGGTGTCCATGAACGTTACAGACATAGCCGCTACAAGACCCGAACCGATTATAGAAATTGCATTTCCAAGATCAACTGAATCAACATTCAGGTCAATTTTTAGAATCTTTTTAGCAAAGTGAGTTGTAATCCAAAAAGTAAACATCACTGTAGCTGCACTAAAAACTGCACTCAACATATTTACCGCTATCGCTACTTCATGGGTGCCAGGAGTAGCAAAAATTGAAAATAATCGTCCGAGCATCAGAAATAAAGGTGCACCTGGGGGGTGAACCACCTGTAATCTATAAGAAGCTGATATAAACTCCCCACAATCCCATAAGCTTACCGATTGCTCCAAAGTCATGATATAAACAGCAATTGCTATTAAGAATGTAACCCATCCAAAAACAGTATTTATCTTTTTAAAATTATTCATCGCGTGATTTTTTGAATCTTCGGGCGAAAATAAAAGATTTAGATCATAAAACTCCACCATTCTAAGTAATTCAACCAGCACTTTACAAAAGAGAAATCATTTGAATTGGGCACTATTGGTATTTAGTTGGTTTATTTGCACATTATAAAACTCACGTAATTGAAAGAACAATATCCAATAAGTCAGTGTCCTGTTTGTGGTCACTCTTCATTTAAGCATTATTTAACTGTGCCTGACTGGCTTGTTTCAAAAGAACTATTTGAACTTAAGCAATGTGAGCAATGTCATTTTGTATTTACGGCAAACGCCCCAAGCGAAAAAGAAGTCGGACCGTACTACAATAGCGAAGAATATGTTGAACATTCAGACACAACTAATGGATTAATATACTCCATTTATCATGTGGCTCGAAGAGTAATGCTCAACTTTAAATATCGAAAAATAAAGCGTTTAAATACAGGAAAAAAAATACTTGATATAGGATCTGGTTCTGGCTACTTTATGAACCATATGAAAAAGAATGGATATGAAGTAACGGGTGTAGAAATTAGTGAGAAAGCTGCTGCTCTTTGTGAAAAAAACTTTGGAATTAAAGCACACAGTCCATCTGAATTTGTTGAAGGAAAACTAGATACAAATTATGATATCATCAGTCTTTGGCACGTTTTTGAACATGTATATAGTTACAATACTTATTTTGATTTGTTTTCTAAATCTTTAAAAGATAATGGCTACCTAATTCTGGCCCTTCCTAATTGTGATTCACCTGACGCTAAAATCTATAAATCCTATTGGAATGCTTATGATACTCCAAGACATATCTGGCATTTCACCCCAAAAACTATTGAAAAATTTGCAAAAAAGAGAGGGTTTAAGATCATCAAAAAGCATCGTCTACCACTAGATCCGTTTTTTAATGCTATGGTAAGTGATTCCTACAAAGACAAGTTTACTTTTTTACCACTTACACTTTTGAAAGGGCTTTATTCATATATTGTCTCCTTGTTGAACATCGAAAAATCGAGCTCAATCATCTATATTTTTCAGAAGGACATTTAAATTTTAGAAAACCTTTTGATGAAAACTCGATCGTTTTCTACAATTTTTAGGTAATACGTTCCTGATGCTAACTCTGAAATATTTAACGAGTTTTTGAACGGACTGTCCATTACAGTCTCACCCATTGAATTGACCACTTTTATGTTTGATGATATATTTTCATATCCTTCAATAACAATATTTTGAGTTGCTGGATTGGGGTATAAATTGATATGAAAATTTTCTAAATCAGCAATATTAGCCGAGGTGTTTTCTACAATAGATATAGTGTCAATAAAGACCTTATCTCCTCTATTGTTTCCGTTTCCATTGGCAGCCATTACAGATACATAGAAAGTAACTGAGCCTGTTCCACTTGCAGGAGCGGTCCAATTAGCAACCCATGTCTGTTCGTCTGATGAAGAGCTAGAGCTGCTTGCAAATTTATGTGTAGCTCTTAATCCACTGTTCAGCGAGTTCACTTGCGAATTATTTGAAAAATTACCAACAGGTGAGCCGTTTTCATCCTCAGCCATCATCTCAAAACCCCAAACTGATGTTCCCCCATCTGAAACATTAATGGTAATATCATAACTCGAACCGGGTGCATACCCATTAGAAGGAACATTTGTAGAAATCATATCTTGAGGAGCTGGAGCTGACGAACTGTTATGACAGCCTCCATTTGTTGAGCAGGTTGCTCCATTATCTGAAGTTGATCCTGATCTTCCTCCAGGAGAACCACCCCTATTTGACATAAAAACTACAGCCAAAATCGATAAAATTGCTATATTAAGTTTATTGTTACATTTAATCATTTTAAATACTTTAATTATTTCAAATCTATAAATATATAACTGCTTTGCCCATTCTGTAATTTTGAAATTACCAACATTTGACATATCTTTGCATTAAATATTACAAGAGTTGAAGGGGCAGTTGCCCCTTTTTTCTTAGCAAAATTTTGGGAGTAAAAGAACTCATAACAGGCATTATCGAAGAGGAATTAAAAGAAACTGATTCCTTTCTAGTAGGCGTTGATTCGAATCAAGCCGAAACAAGTATTCGATTTTTTATAGACGGCATTGAGGGCGTGAGCATACAGCTGTGTTCTCAGTTGAGTCGTAAAATTTCGAGAATACTAGATGAAGAATACACCGATGACCAGCCCATTCGTTATGAAATTTCTTCTCCAGGAGCAGAAGAACCGCTAGTTGACTTAAGGCAATTTCACAAACACGTCGGAAGAGAAATAGAGGTCGAACTAAATGACAATGAGATTATTCAAGGTGAACTTACTCACGTTCTTGATGATGCCATTAAACTGACAATAGCCGTCTCCAAACATAAAACCGAAGAGAAAACAATTGTTTTTGACCAAATAAATAAAAGCACCGTAAAAATATCCTTTAAACGAAAAAAGAAATGAGCTTACAATTAGTAGAATCGTTCTCAGAATTCAAAGAATTTAAAAACATTGACAGAGCCACAATGATGAGGGTCTTGGAAGATGTATTTAGAACCATGATCCGAAGAAAATATGGGTCAGACGATAATTTTGATGTTATTGTAAACACCGATAATGGTGATTTGGAAATTTATCGTAATCGAGAAATTGTTGATATGGGTGAAGTTGAAGATCCCAACAAAGAAATTAATATCGAAGATGCGAAATTATTGGAAGATGATTACGAAATTGGAGAAGAAGCAATTGAAGAAATTGACATGGCGACCTTTGGTCGTAGAACAATTCTTACTGCCAGACAAACATTATTATCGAAAGTTCTTGAGCTTGAAAAAGACGAGTTCTACAAAAAATACAAAGATCGTGTTGGAGAAATCGTAACTGGTGAGGTTTATCAAATCTGGAAAAACGAAATCATGATCTTGGATGATGAGGGAAACGAATTAATTCTACCCATACGCGAAATGATACCTCGGGACTTCTTCAAAAAAGGAGACACGGTAAGAGCTGTCATCCTACGTGTAGAAATGTACAATTCTAATCCGAAAGTTATTCTTTCTCGAACTGCACCGGATTTCTTAGAACGTTTATTTGAACTTGAGGTTCCAGAAATACTTGACGGATTAATTACCGTTAAGAAGATTGTTCGTGAACCCGGTGAAAGAGCTAAAGTAGCTGTTGAAAGCTATGATGATAGAATCGACCCTGTTGGTGCATGTGTCGGTATGAAAGGTAGCAGAATACATGGTATTGTTCGTGAGCTTAAAAACGAAAATATTGATGTAATTAACTTTACTTCTAATATTCAACTCTTAATCCAACGAAGCCTTAGCCCTGCTAAAGTTTCAACAATTAGCATTAATGACGAAACAGGGAAAGCAGATGTTTTCTTACCTGCCGACCAAGTTTCACTAGCAATTGGTAAAAGAGGTCACAATATTAAACTTGCTGGAAAATTAGTGGGTTACAATATTGATGTTTACCGAGAAACCAATGAGGATGAAAATGTTGATGTTGATTTAAATGAATTTACTGACGAAATCGATGATTGGATTATTGATGAATTGAAAACAATTGGTTTAGACACGGCAAAGAGTGTTCTAGAAATGAGTAACGAAGACCTTATTGCAAGATCGGAGTTAGAAGAAGAAACGATAGAAGAAATAAAGAAAATACTAGAGGCTGAATTTGAATAATAATGCTATAAAAACATAAAGTATTATTTTCGAACACGGCTAGACAATAGATGGTTGGAAAGAAAAAGACATATCGAGTTAACAAGGTTGCTACAGAATTCAATGTAAGTTGGAAGACAATCATTGAACATTTGACTGAAAAAGGATTTGAGGTAGAATCAAAAATAACTGCTAAGTTAGATGAAAGCATGTATCAAGATTTATTGAGTTTTTATCAGAAAGATAAACTAGCAAAAGAGGAATCTCAGCAATTAGAAATTAACATCCGAAAAGATGCTCAAACACAAGCAATTAAGGAAACTAAAAAACAAGAAGCTCCAAAGCCTGAAATAGCCCCAGAGCCTACTATTTTTATAAAAGATACAACACTTGGATCTAAAAAAACTCCAGAAGAAGAAAAACCCGAACCAGTAAAAGAGCCAGAAGCTCCTGAAGAGAAACCCGCTTCAGATGCCCCAAAGGAAACAGAAAAAAGTTCGCTGAAGGTTGTTGGCAAGATCGACATCAAAAAGCCAGTAAAACCTGAGAAAGAATCAAAATCTGCCCCTGAGAAAAAGATTCCTAAACAAACGGTTAAAAAAGAGGAAGAGCCAGAAAACCAAGAAGAAACAAAGGAGGTTGTAGAGACTGAATACAAAAAACTTGAAGGTACTAAAGTTTTGGGTAAGGTGGAGATTAAGCCTCCAGTAAAAAGAACAAAAACGCCTCCTAAAGCGAAGGATGAACCGAAGAAAAAACGCAAAAGAATTCGGGGTGAAAAAATAACTGCGGATAAATATCGATCTGATAGACAAAACAGAGCAGGCAACAATTCTAACAAAACGGAAGTTTCCGAAAAAGAGATTCAGGATAAAATTAAAAAGACACTTGCTCAAATGTCATCTGGCAAACAAACCCCTTCACATGGTGGCAAGGTCAGACAAAAAGCCCGTAAATTCAGAAGAGAAGAACACAAAAAGAAATGGGAGGAAAAACAGCTACAAGATATCATTGAAAGTAAAATCTTGGATGTCACTGAATTTGTAACTGCAAATGACTTAGCTAACATGATGGATGTTAGTGTAAACGAGATTATCGGTGCTTGTTTCTCATTGGGAATGATGGTATCAATCAACCAGCGTTTAGATGCAGAAACCATACAAATTGTTGCGGAAGAGTTTGGATATGAAATAAACTTTGTTGATGCAGATGAAACTATCGAAATAGAAGAAGAAGAAGACAATCCAGAAGATCTTAAACCACGTCATCCAATTGTTACAGTAATGGGCCATGTTGACCATGGAAAAACTTCATTACTTGATCATATAAGGAAAGCCAATGTTATTGCTGGTGAAGCTGGTGGTATTACTCAACACGTAGCTGCTTATGAAGTTAAACTCAAAAGTGGTGATCGTATGACTTTTATCGACACTCCTGGTCACGAAGCCTTTACGGCAATGCGTGCCCGTGGTGCTCAGGTTACTGATATTGCAATTATTGTCATTGCCGCGGATGATGCTGTTATGCCTCAGACCAAAGAGGCAATTAGTCACGCACAAGCTGCTAATGTTCCAATTGTTTTTGCATTCAATAAAATAGATAAAGATGGAGCTAACCCTGATAAAGTTAGAGAAGCTTTATCTGCAATGAATATATTGGTAGAAGAATGGGGTGGTAAATTCCAAACTGCAGAAATATCTGCTAAAAATGGTATTAACATTGATGAACTCCTAGAGAAAGTATCTCTTGAAGCTGAAATGTTAGAGTTAAAAGCTAATCCTGACAAAAATGCAAAAGGAGGAGTCTTAGAAGCTAAAATAGAAAAAGGACGAGGTGTTGTTGCCTCGATGCTCGTTCAAGAGGGTACACTTCGAGTGGGTGATGCTCTTGTGGCTGGGCAGCACTATGCAAGAGTCAAAGCCATGTTTAATGAGCGTGGTCAAAATGTTAAAGAAGCTGGACCAGCATCGCCTATATCTATACTTGGATTTTCTGCTGCACCTGCTGCTGGAGAGACTTTCCAAGTCATGGTTGATGAATCAACAGCTAAAGAAATTGCAAATAAACGTGAGCAGTTGCAACGTGAACAAGATATTCGTTCAACATCAATGCTAACCTTAGATACGATTGGCAAAAGATTAGCAATTGGCAACTTCCAAGAATTAAAATTAATCATCAAAGCAGATGTGGATGGAAGTTCTGAAGCTCTTTCAGACTCTTTAATGAAACTATCTACTGAGGAAATTGAAGTAAAAATTATACAAAAATCTGTTGGACCAATTACCGATAACGACATCTTATTGGCCAAAGCTTCTGATGCCATTGTTATTGGATTTCAAGTAAGACCAATGCCTTCAGCTAGAAAACTAGCTGAATCAGAAGGTGTTGAAATCAAGCAATATAGTATAATCTATAAAGCCATTGAAGAGATTAAAGCTGCAATGGAAGGAATGTTAGTCCCAGATCTTGAGGAAGAAATCACGGGTACAGCAGAAGTTAGGGAAGTATTCAAAATATCAAAAGTTGGTATTGTTGCTGGATGTATGCAAACTGAAGGTAAAATGCTCCGAGACAATAAAGTTCGTCTTATCCGTGATGGTGTAGTCGTTTACACTGGAGAAATAGAAGCTCTCAAACGATTTAAGGATGATGTTAAAGAGGTTGCTAAAGGATATGAATGTGGTATTCAAATTCGAAACTGTAACGATATACAAGAATTCGATTTAATAGAAGGCTTCAGAGAAGTAGAAGTTGCTAGAAAGTTAAAATAATTATTCCTTCCTATTGATTTTATTGTTTTCTATAGAATAGATCACATTACAAATTTCTAACTCTTCTCTATTATGAGTAACAAAGATGGCAGTTTTACCTTCCTTTTTTATTGCTTTCATTGTGTTCAGTATCTCTGCCTTACTTTCTTCATCAAGGTTATTAGATATCTCGTCAAAGAGAAAAATTTCTGAATCTTTATACAAAGCCCTTGCAATGGCAATCCTTTGCCTTTGACCTCCGCTTATTTGACTGCCCAGCTCACCAATGGGAGTATGTATGCCATTAGGTAAACTTTTAACCCAATTTGTTAAATTTACCTTATTCAGACAATCCTCAATTTTGGCTTGATTTGGGTTCGCATCTGCAAATGCAATATTTTTCAAAATAGTATCATTTAACATAAAAATATCTTGATTAACATATGAAAACAAATACCGATAATCTGACACATTAGAGGAGTCAATTAAAAACCCATCGATTTTAAGTTGTCCTTTTTGTGCTATTAATAATGATGAAACAAGATGTAGTACTGTTGATTTGCCCGATCCACTTTCTCCTATCAAGCCAATAAAATCTCCTTTAGATACGGTCATAGATACTGAATTCAAAACAGGATCACAACCTGAATAAAAAAAGTCTGCTTTACTTAGTTCAATTTGATGATTAAACTCCAATTGACTCCGTCTACTATCAATTTTATTATCTGTTTTATTAGCAATTAAATAATCCAAGACATGACTCCTGGATGCTAAATTATTTGAAGACGTAATTATCCGATTAATACTTGGAAGGATTCTAAAAGAAACTGCAGCGTAAATTGATATATATGCCACAATACTGGAAACTTCCAGACCAACATAAGTGCCATAAATAACTACACAAAGCAACCCTGCAATAGCAATTACTTCGTAAGTTCTGACAGGTATGTAATTAGATTTTAAGTAAATACTACTTTTTAAAGTATAAACTCTATCTCTAAAAACTTGATAATTCTTTATAAAATATGATTCACTACTCCATAGCTTTATGGTTGAGATTCCTCGAGTTAAATGATTGATGTTGTCATAAATTTTAGGGATCAATTCATGCTCTTCTTTACTAATCTTCTCTATACTTTTTTTGTTAAAATAAACTAATGCCCCTGCCGTAGGAACAAGTACGATAAAGACAAATAAGAATAACCAAGGTTGAAAAATCAATACGGCACCTAGCAAGATTGTAACGATAAACCATTCAGAGATGAATAAAACACTTGACAATAAAATGCTCTCAGAAAAATTCAACGTGGCTCCCATAATATTATTCATTATATGAGTTGAATCTTGAGAATTAAAATAGACTAAATCACTTTCGATGAGATTTCTATAATAATCATTGGATATCTGTTCGTTTATCGCAAAAGAATATCTGATCTGCAGTTTACTAATCTGAATAAGGAGTATATTTTTAATCACATATAAAAGGAAAAGTCCTCCTGTCAAAAACAACACAAATAACTGAGGACTGTTTACATTCATTGAGTAATATAAGTAAGCCGTAAGCTGAAACTTTTCAATGAAATCTGGTTCAAATATTGCAAGAATCGTATAAAGAAGTAAGGAAACACCAACTAGCTCTAATATTGCATTCACAATGCTAAGGAAGAGTATTAAAGAATACTTTTTCCTTGAATCGTCATCCAATAAATGATTAAATTTTTTTCTAATTTCCAAAATAAATTTCAATCCAATCATAACATATATTCCAATAATTCCATTTCTATGATTACTGGCGTATAACCGGAAATCACATGATTGCCAAAGGCACCATATGCTAAGTCAGAAGGCACAATAGCTCGAAGACTCTCCCCTTTTGACAATTTACTGGCTAAGAATCGAATACCACCAATAACTCCTTCATCAGAAATATCAAAAACAAATGGTTCATCATTTTTTGTATAATAGATCACCTGACCATTCAATTTTTTTAAAACATATTTTATTTTAGCCTTGTTATGTTTTGGCTGTTGATTAGCATTAGATTTAAGTTTTTCATAATAAATTAGTGTTAAAGAATCACGAATTCCATTCCATCGTTGACTGCTAATAAATTTATCAATTTGATTACTTTCAAATGCTTTCTTATAAGCAATGTGTTCAATATCACTCAGCTTATCCCTCATCCACAAAGTTGTATTCACATAATCACTATCGTTTAAGTATTTAGGTACACTTCCTTTAAGAGCAGTATAAAAATCATGAGCCATAATTTTAAACTGAACACTATCCCCCTTACAAGTAGAACTCAATAGTTGAATAAATGCGGATGTAGTATCGGTATTCAATCGATGAATTTCTATTTTCCTGCCCAATTGACGGGTATCAAGATATATAGAATCATCAGGGTTTTGTGCTTTTATGTCAAGCAGCCAGTGATTTTTAATTTCAGTACAATTAGATTGACCTTTTTTATAAAATACATTTCCTTGTTTCTGAAAAGCATTCTCTCCGCATGAGATAATCAATACACTTAAAATTAGCAAACCACTATACCTCATAAATGTACTCGATAGTTTTTTATGACTGCTTTAAATTTATCAATTGACTGTTGCAGGTTTTCATGACTAGCACCACCCGCTGCATTCTTATGTCCACCACCATTAAAATTTTCTGAACTAAATATATTGCATGGAAAAGTGTCTGTACTTCTGAAACTCATTTTCACTATAGGTCCTCGATCAATAAATAATGCACTCATCTTAACCCCAGCAATTCCTAGTCCGTAATTTACAAAACCCTCTGTATCTCCAGTAATAATATTGAAACGTTCAATATCCTGTAATGACAAATAGCCCAATGCCACCTTACCATCCTCTATAATCTCTAAATTGTTGGATAATAAATGCCCTAACAGCTGAAGTCTTTCTAATCTATTTTGATCAAATAATGATCGATATATTTTATCTGGGACAACACCTAAGTCCATTAAGTCAGCCGCCGCACGGATTGTTGTGCTAGTTGTACTCGAAAATCTAAACGAGCCCGTATCCGTAATCAATCCCGTATAAATACACTGTCCTACTTTTTCATCTAAAAAAGTTGAATCTAAATGTTCGTTTATGTAACGGTAGATCAACTCACATGTTGAACTTGCACCAATTTCAACAAAACGCTCATGATCAAAATCTTCTGGGTTCTGATGATGATCAATCATGATGATAGTTGCACTACTCTCTCTGACCATTTCACCCATTTGGTTTATTCTGCTTAATGCATTGAAATCTAAGCAAAATATATAAGCTGCATTAGCTATATCTGCATCACAAGATTGAGGATTCTCCTCATAAATTTTTACATCTTTATTGCCTGGCATCCAATTTAAATTTGCAGCATAATCCGAAGGTACTATAACACTAGAATCTATACCTGCATTTTTAAAATATTGATATAACCCAAGACTTGATCCCATTGCATCACCATCTGGTTTGTGATGAGCGGTGATAATAATTCTACCTGAATGTTTTCCTAATTGTTCGAGGTTGTGGCTTATTGTATCTTGCACTATTTTTATTTACAACAAAACTCGCAAAAAGAACGGGATATTTCTATTTTTGCCCTCCTTTTAACAAAAAAACAAATGTCTAACATCACATTTACAATGATAAAACCAGATGCAGTAGCAAATGGTCATACTGGAAAAATTATCGACGATATTATCACTGGAGGCTTTTCTATCAAAGCCATGAAGTATATTCACCTGTCTAAGGAAAAAGCAGAAGCATTTTATGGAATTCACAGAGAAAGACCATTTTTTGCAGACCTAGTAGCTTTCATGACCTCTGGACCTATCTTAGCTGCAGTATTGACAAAAGATAATGCTGTTGCTGACTTCCGAACACTCATTGGTGCAACTAACCCAGAGGAAGCTGCAGAGGGAACAATCCGTCAGAAATACGCTAAATCCATTGATGCAAATGCAATTCATGGGAGCGATAGTGATGAAAATGCTGCTGGAGAAGCCTCATTTTTCTTCTCTGCTTTCGAAATGCATTAATCGCATTTATGTGATATCTTCCAACAATCCTGCTGGTTGATATCATTCATCGAGTAACTGAGTAAATTTGAGGAGAACATCATAACTCCTTATATTTAATTATTACTTTAGTAGCTTATTTGAAATAAGCCAATTATTATTTCGTTTAATTCTAAGAAACATGAAATTCAGAAACGCATTTTTTCTAATCGGACCCCTTGTTTTTATAGCTTTTGGATTCTACACAAAACATCAGGATCTTGGAGAAGATATTCTCCTTAGGGCAATCAATATGAATCTTCAGAATGCCCACTATGATCCAGTAAAAATTGATGACCATTTTTCTGAAAAAGCATTTGAATTATACATAGATAATATTGACGCTAATAAACGGTTGTTGCTCCAATCTGATATTGATGAACTAAGCTATTTTAAGACTACAATAGACGATGAAATAATAAATGGTACGTATGCTTTTTTTGATAGATCATTGGAACTTATCAATCTAAGAACCGACTTAACTGAGACATTCTTTGAAGAAATACTCAACCAACCGATGAATTTTGATAAGGACGAAAACGTTGATTTTGGTAAAGAAATCCCATATACCCAGTCTGAAGAAGAGCTTAAAGATAGGTGGAGAAAATACTTAAAGTACAGTGTGCTTACCCGTCTGTATGCTGATCAAAAAGCTCAAGAAAAATCATTGAAAAATAAGGATACATCATTTGTCCCTAAATCAATGGATACCCTTCAAGCTATTGCACGAAGAAGCGTTCTAAAAACGCACAGAGATTGGTACAAAAGAATCAAAAGACTCGAAAGAAAAGACAGACTTTCCATGTATGTCAACAGTATAACAACGGTTTACGATCCGCATACAAATTACTTTCCACCAGAGCAAAAAGAAGATTTTGACATTCAGATGTCTGGTCGATTAGAGGGCATTGGAGCACAACTTCAGGAGAAAGACGGGTATATTAAGATCACTAACATCATACCTGGAGGACCATCTTCCCTTCAAGGAGAACTACAAGCAAATGACTTGATTTTAAAAGTTACTCAAGAAGGAGAAGAACCTGTCGAAATCATCGATTGGAGAATAAGTGATGCTGTCAAGATAATTCGCGGTCCAAAAGGATCTAAAGTTACACTTACTGTTCGTAAACCAGATGGTAATGAGCAAGACATAACAATCACAAGAGATATTGTCGTTTTAGAAGAAACTTACGCTAAGTCTCTCGTCTTAAGTGATGATGACCAGGTCAAAGCTGGATATATTTATCTACCCAGTTTTTATGCTGATTTTCAAAACCCCAAAGGTAGATTTAGCTGGAAAGATGTAAAGAAAGAAATTGAAAAGTTGAAAGAAGACAAAGTCCAAGGGATTATTCTCGATCTAAGAAATAATGGTGGTGGCTCACTTGATGATGTAGTAAAAATGGGAGGGTTATTTATTGATAAAGGACCTATTGTGCAAGTAAAAGAAAAAGGAAGGCCTGCACAAATTTTAGAAGATCGATACGCAGGAGCAGAATGGGACGGAGCATTAGTTATTATGGTGAATGAGTTTAGTGCCTCTGCATCCGAAATCATGGCTGCAGCTATGCAGGATTACAAGCGGGCTATAGTCATTGGATCTAGCTCTACTCACGGAAAAGGAACTGTACAGCGATTTTTACCACTTAACAGAACATTACGAAATAAAAATATTCCCGATTTAGGAAGTATTAAATTAACCATCCAGAAATTCTATCGAATAAATGGAGACGCAACTCAACTCAAGGGAGTCCGATCTGACGTAATTGTTCCAGATAATTATATGTATCTAGAAACTGGAGAACAAGAACATGATTATCCACTACCATGGGATCAAATTAAAGGATCAACATACGAAAGAAATAGTTATTCTATATCAGATAAAATTATCAAAAAAAGCCAATCTCGAATTAATAAGAATAGCACCTTTACACTCATTGAAGAAAATGCTAAGCGTTGGGAAAAACAACGAGAAAACACTACCTACCCTTTGAACTTTTCTGCACATGCCACAGCAGAATTAAAAGAGAAAAAAGAAGGAGAAAAATTTGAGAAAATAGGTAAGGTAAAAATTGAATACTTTAACGTTTCAAATCCAAATGCCGATATTGAAATAATTGAGGCTGAAGAATCTCGGAAAAAAAGAAATACTGATTGGATTAATAACGTAAGTAAAAACCCTTATATCTATGAGGCATTACAGATAATTGAGGACTTAAATTAAGTCAATTTAATGCTCATTTCTATTTGGAACAGTGTGCATACTCAACACAGCTTTCTTAGCAGTTTTTACCGCTTTAGATCCTTTTGCAGCCCAAAGAACTTTTCGAGCATTTTTTAGTGCTTCAGGGACATCTATAATTGGAGATGGATAGGTTGTTTTTAAACCAAATAAATCTCGCTCCATTTTGTTTACCCTCCATGGTTCATGAATGTGTTCAACTGGAAAATCTCTTAATTCAGGTACCCATTTTTTGATAAATATTCCATCAGGATCATGTTCTTTAGATTGCTTAATTGGATTATAAATCCTAATCGTATTAATTCCTGTAACTGAAGCCTGCATCTGAAACTGAGGATAATGAATGCCTGGTTCAAAGTCTGTAAATTGTTTAGCAAGGTATTGAATGCCGTCATCCCAGTTTTGAAGTAAGGCATGTGTTAAAAAAGACACTAACATCGCCCGCATTCTAAAATTCAAATAACCCGTTTGTATAACGCATCGCATACAAGCATCTACTAGAGGAATCCCCGTATTCCCCTCTTCCCAACTTTTAATATAAACTGGATTGGATTCTCTTCTTAATGAGACATACCCCTTGTTCTGAGGCAAATACTCCATTTCTACTTCTTGTTCAAATTTTTGAATAAAATGACAATGCCATCTGAGTCTTGATAAGAAGGCATTTAAATTTCTTTTATTACCCCGAGTTTTTGCTTCAAAAGCAGCTTGATAAACCTGTCTTACACTAAGATTACCCCATGCTATGTGTGTTGATAATCTACTACATGAAATCCTGCTTTCATTTGGCTTAGATATTAAGTAGGCATATTGTTTGCTCCTGTTATCAATGAAATCGTTAAGGACAGCTAGAGCCAACTGTTCACCACCAGGCTGAATATCACTATTCCTCTCTAAATGCATGAAATAACGCGGTTCAAATATTTCTGAACTGAAAGAAACCGTTTTTAAACAACTCAGATCTATTAATATCTCAGAACTATGCATATGTGCATACCAACGCTTGGCCCAGAACTTTCTATTTTTTAAACCTCTAATAACTCCATTTTGTTGAAATTCAGTCCAATTCAATTTTTCGCTATCAGTCCATTCTTTGAGTGCTTGATCAATCGAATACGAAAAACCTAGCCCTGTTTCCTGATGAGAATATATGTTCTTAATAGAAAAAGTTGAATGAAGATGCTCAAAGACCTCAAGAGTATTTCCCTCAAGCACTGTCAAATATTGTCCTTGTTCTTTTAAATTCTTTGCTATATTCTTTAAACTATCCCTTACAAATTGCCAATGTCTGCCTGAATAATGAGCATTGCTGATATGTTCCGGATCAAGGATGTAAAGCAGGAGAACGGGTAAACCTTGATTAATAGCTGTTGCCAAAGGCTCATGGTCTCTGAGACGTAAATCTCTCTTGTACCAAACAATATTTATTTCTTGTCCAACCAAAAGTAGAATTAAAACACAATACCCAAAACAATGTTCACCTAAACCAAAACATTAAAAACGTGTTATTATATTCATGAACAAACGTATACTTATAGTTGGAGGAAATACTGGAATTGGTAAAACACTTAATGAACTATTGTTCGCAGATGGCCATGAAACCCATTTGATAAGTAGAAGTCAAAGTAATGTCGATGTACTAGACGAGGAACCAAACTTCCCATCAATAGAAGGATCGATTGATGCATTGGTGTATTGCCCAGGTAGTATAAATTTAAAGCCATTCAGAGGATTGAAAATGGCTGATTTTCAACATGACTTGAATGTAAATTACTTAGGTGCTATTAAAACTATCAAGCATTTTTTGCCAAATCTTAAAGAATCTTCAAGTGCAAGTATCACATTATTCAGTACTGTAGCTGTTCAGAAAGGAATGCATTTTCACAGTAGTATTGCCGGTGCAAAGGGGGCTGTTGAGGGATTAACAAGAGCGTTGGCAGCTGAATTAGCTCCTAAAATTAGAGTCAACTGTATTGCCCCAAGTTTAACAGATACACCATTGGCTGAGAAGTTGCTAAGAAACGAAAAGCAACGTGAAGGAGCTGAGCAAAGACATCCACTTAAATCAATTGGTGAAGCAAGTGATATTGCTCACATGGCTCACTTCTTATTGAGTGATAAAGCTCAGTGGATTAGTGGACAGATTATAAATGTAGACGGAGGCATGAGCAGTCTATCTAACGGATAAAACAGGCTGCATAACCCTAATGCACAAAAAAAATCGTCTTCCGTCAAAAATATGTACGACATGTGGTCTGCTATTTTATTGGCGAAAAAAATGGGAAAGAAACTGGGATCATGTAAAATATTGTAGTGAACGTTGCCGAAAAAATAAAAAACAGAAAAGTAATTCATTGGTTCAGGAATGATCAACGGACAACCGATCATGAAGTAATATCGATTCATCAAACCTGTAAATCAATGCGTTGTTTCTACATATTAGATGAAAAATATGACCAATTACATCCGCTGGGTTTCCCATTAATTGATGATAAAAGAAAGTCTTTCCTGGATGAGTCAATTCAAGAATTAAAAAACAATCTTCTAAAGTTAGGAATAGAATTAACCGTCATCAAAGACACCAATAATATTCATGATTTAGAAATACTTGATGATGAAATTTTAACCTATCAAAAACTGCATGGTACTCAAGAATTAAAACTAGAGCAAACCATTGTAACTGAATTTAAAGAACATATATCTTTTGATAATTTCACATTAACTGATGCTACAAATTTGCCCTTTCAATTAGAAAAGACTCCAGAAGTTTTCACATCATTTCGAAAGAAAATTGAGAAATATGGTTCATTTCAAAAACCAATCACCCTGCCAGAAATTCCCCTCGAATCCAAATCTTACCAAGCTAGAGGTGGTGAAAAATCAGCATTAAACCGCTTGAAATACTATTTCTACGAAAAACAATTCCTTTCTAGGTATAAAGAAACTAGAAATGGAATGTTGGGCACAGACTTTAGTAGTAGATTTAGCCCATGGCTTGCTAACGGAAATATTTCTGCACGCACTATCTACTACTTTATAAAGGATTACGAAAAACAATTCGGATCCAACTCATCTACATACTGGCTAATTTTTGAATTGCTTTGGAGAGACTTTTTTCAATTTCAACTTCGAAAGCATGGTTCACTCTTTTTTAAAAAAAGTGGCATAAATGGCAAAGCTATAACGTATAGAAATAATAAGAATTTGTTTTGGAATTGGGTTAATGGAGAAACTGGAGACGACCTTGTCGATGCTAACATGATAGAGCTTAGAACAACAGGTTGGATGAGTAATCGAGGTAGACAAAATGTAGCTAGTTATCTAATTCATGATTTGCATATCAATTGGCGATGGGGTGCTGCTTGGATGGAAAGTCAATTGATCGATTATGATCCTGCAAGCAATTGGGGTAACTGGATGTACATTGCTGGAGTTGGAAATGACCCACGTCCTTTTAGGAAATTCAATACTCAAGGTCAAGCTGAACGATACGACCCCTTGAAAAATTACAGAAAGAAATGGCTAAAATAGTAGGTATAGATTTCGGAGCTCAGATGAGTGGCAACACTGTAATTGCACATATTATTGATGAAAAAATTGAATTCAATCAAGTTGCAAAAAAACAAAATACAGACTCGTGGCTAAAAATAACTATTAAAGAAATCAAACCCGAAATAATATATATGGATGCTCCCTTGAGTTTGCCAAAAGCCTACTATGGTCAGGGTAATAACTTTCACTACCGTCTAGCAGATATAGAGACACGAGCAATGTCACCCATGTTCTTGGGTGGGTTAACCGCTCGGGCAATGAGTTTGAAAAACCAATTTGAAGGCATTCATTTTTTTGAAGTCTATCCTGCTTATTTTCAATCTAAAATAGTCCAAAGTAATCACTACAAAAAAGACATGGACAAGTTCCTTTCTGATTTACTTAAAAAAATACCCCTACCATTAGCGGATACTCCAGATAATTGGCATCAAATTGATGCACTTATGGCTTTAATATCAGGATTAAGGCATCAAAAAAACGAACATTTAAGCATTGGAGAAACTAAAGAAGGAATAATCATCATATGAAAAAAATAGGCCTATTATTTCCTCACCAATTATATAAAGACTCCACACTTGTTGAAGAATGTGAGGAGGTTTACTTGATTGAAGACGATTTATATTTCAATCAATATAAATTTCATAAACAAAAATTAGTACTTCATAGGGCTAGCATGAAGTACTACGCTAACTTTATATCTGGTAAAACTTCCGTAAAATATATTCAATCCATAGACTCAATAAGTCTTGAATCGATTATAGAAAAAAATCAAAGGAATCATATTCATTATTTTATTACAGATGATTATCTGTTAGAAAGAAGAATTAAACGGTATATCAAAAAATACGATGTCAAGTCGACACAATATGAAAATCCTAATTTCATTAACACCCAAGAAGGGGTTTATGAAATGCTCAAAGCTCAAAAGAAATATTTGATGGCAAGCTTCTATACTGAATCTAGAAAAAAGTATAAAATCTTATTAGATGAGGATAATAAACCCATCGGTGGAAAATGGAGCTTTGATGCTGAAAATCGAAAAAAAGTACCCAAAGGAACAACGATCCCAAAATATCAACATCCAAAAGAAAATAAATATATTGTTGAGGCTAAAGCATATGTAGGTGATCATTTTTTGAATAACTATGGAGAAACTGATGTCTTTTATTACCCCATTACTCATCAAGATGCTGAAAAACATTTACAACAGTTTATTCAAGAACGATTTATCTTATTTGGGGATTATGAAGATGCCATTGTAGAAGAAGAGCGTTGGTTGTGGCATTCTGTGCTCACTCCTATGTTGAATGTTGGTCTTCTGAGTCCCAAGCAAATTATCAATGAAGTCCTCAAAGCACATTCAAAACAAAATATCCCGCTAAACAGTTTAGAAGGATTTATCCGTCAAATTTTAGGTTGGCGGGAATTTATTAGAGGCATATATACGCTTGACGGTATCAAACAGCGAACTAAAAATCACTTCGGATATTCCCGAAAGATTCCTGAAAGTTTTTGGACAGGAAATACTGGAATAGTTCCTATTGATCAAACCATCAAGAAACTTCTAAAAACGGGTTATTCTCATCACATTGAACGATTGATGATAATGGGAAATTTTATGATGCTTTGCGAGTTTGACCCCGATGAGGTATATCGTTGGTTTATGGAAATGTATGTAGATGCCTATGATTGGGTAATGGTTCCCAATGTATATGGAATGACCCAATACGCTGATGGGGGTCTTATGACTACGAAACCCTATTGTAGTGGGAGCAATTATATTCTAAAAATGAGTGATTACAAAAAGGGGGAATGGTGTAAGATATGGAATGCCCTTTATTGGAGATTCATTCATGTAAATAGCGAAGAATTCGCCAAAAATAGACGCATGAGTATGATGGTAAACCTGGCTCGAAAAATGGAAGGGCCAAAAATGGACGAACAACTCAAAACAGCAGAAGCATTTTTGTCTGCATTAAATTAGGATGGGGTGTCCATTTGGAATAACAAAAAACTATCTGATTTTATTTATATTTGATTTCTTAAACCAATTAATTTATAAACTAAAATGAAAATTAAAACTATTTTTACAATTGTAGCGGTACTCGCATTTTTACAACTTTTACCACTACCACTTAGCTTATTTAATGCTGATTTCAAAGCTATGTTACTTGCCGATGTTTTTGGAGATGCCCCATCCGCAGATGCCGTAAAGTTTTTTGAAAACTTTGCTATGGTAGTCGGCCTTATTTTTACAGGATTAATCTTCTTACTTATTGGATCTAGATCGTTTGATGACGAAGCAACTTTAAGAAGATTATCATTCTTGTACAGTGTTGTATGGGGATTTTGTGCTTTACCAGATTTAATCTCATTTATTACAAATGATGGTTTGGCAGCTCCTTTACCTGTGATTATTATGGGACTAGTTTCTTATGGTCTTCTATTATATGGGTCTAAGAAAGGAACAGTTTAAATACAATTTAAACCTTACAAAAAGCCCAATTGCAATTGGGCTTTTTTTTAATCAATTTTTTCGCCATGTTGGCTCTGATCTAAACCTCTATCCTCTTGATCTTCTCTGACTCGCATACTCAATAATTTATCGACAATAAAGTAAAGCAGATAACTGCCTCCAAAACAATATAAAGAAGTAATCACTAAAGCTATCAAGTGATTATACCACGTGGTTGTCTCACCATAAATCAGCCCAACTTCTGAAGCAAAAACGGCAGTAAGTAACATCCCAACAATACCTCCTACACCGTGACTTGGAAAAACATCTAAAGTATCATCAATACCTGTTCTATTTTTGAAATTAATTGCCCAGTTTGAAATAATGGATGCAATGAATCCAATAAACATCGATTGACCAATGTTTACAAAACCTGCCGCCGGTGTAATTGCAACTAATCCTACAACTGCACCAATACAAGCCCCTAAAGCAGACATTTTTCGCCCGAGCATTCGTTCATAAAAAACCCAAGTTATCATTGCCGTAGCAGAGGCAATATTGGTGTTAGCAAAAGCAATTACTGCATCAGAATTAGCTCCTAGAGCCGATCCTGCATTAAATCCAAACCAGCCAAACCATAATAAGCCTGTTCCTAAAATAACATAAGGTACATTAATAGAATCCTCAACGAGGATCTTTCTCTTGCCTAAAAAAACTGCACCCGCTAATGCTGCAAATCCTGCAGACATATGAACAACTGTACCTCCTGCAAAATCTAATACCCCCCAGTTTCTAAATAAACCCTCTGGATGCCAAGTCATGTGTGCTAAAGGACTGTAAATGAAAATGCTAAAGAGAACCATAAAAAAAATGTAGCTCCTAAACCTCACTCGACCAGCAAAACTGCCCGTAATCAAAGCTGGAGTTATAATGGCAAACTTGAGCTGAAATAGTGCAAAAAGTAAAAAAGGTATTGTAGAAGCAAATTCTGGATTAGGGTTGGAACCCACATCCTTAAAAGCAAAATAGGTCATTGGGTTTCCAATAATTCCACCAATACTATCTCCAAAGGCCAAACTAAAACCGACTACCACCCATAGAACACTGATTACCCCTAAGGCAATAAAACTCTGCAACATGGTAGAGATTACATTTTTTTTGTTAATCATCCCGCCATAAAAGAACGACAATCCAGGTGTCATGAGCAGAACAAAAGCACTAGCAACCAACATCCAAGCTGTATCACCTGAATCTATTGCAGATGACAACTCTTCGTAATTATTTGCCACAAAAGTGCAAATCAAAACTAAAATTGTTAAAACAATAAAATTTAATTTTTTTCCCATTTATGGGCGTAAAAAAAGAAGATTTGACTCAATAAAAAAAGAAAAATTAATTTTTAGTGCATATAAGGACTTGTGGGTATTAAAATTTAATTTTTTACAATCAAATACTTTTTGAGTTTCTTTTTAATTTATAGTTTTTAGTCACATTGTTCCTTATTCCAATATTAACCATTGGGGTTCCCCGAATATTCGGACTCCAGGGACTTTGGCCATACTCATATGAAAAAATTAATACCCCATTTTTTGTTTTAATATTTAGCTGTGAATAAGTGAAAACTGGAAACGGACGGAGACCAAATATTATTGACACTTCATTATTTTTAAATGGAGATATTCCTATACCTAATTTAGCCGTTACAATAGATGGTAAAGCAAAACCAGCTTGTATGTCTGCAAAAAACACATTATCAAAGTGAATGGTTTGACCCCACAAATAGGAAGATCCTGGAAAAGGCATCCAATCATTGAAAGAAACACCAAAATTTAATTCCCTATAATAGTTAATACAGGTTGAATCCTGAGATAATGATTTCTTTGGAATTAGAAAAAGAAATAGCACACACACGGCTTTAACTTTATGTGTTATGAATTGATGCCTAAGATTTTTCATGTATTTTTTTATTTAGAGTTTACTTTTTACTTGTCGTGTAATACAATACTGCAAATACCACAAATATTGCCATATTCACATAAGCAGTTGCACCGCCAGCTAATCCAAGATAAACATGGTAAGCAATGGTAGCGGCCCAAATTAATGAGCCTATTGCCCATATCGATCCAAACATCTTTATTGTTGACCCCTCCAACTCAGAGGTTTTCCATAAAACGAGTGCGAGAAAAATAAATGTTGATCCCATAAATTGGCCAAGAGCCATTAAACTGGGAGTTATCTCCATTTCTGCCATCTCAAGGAACATCTCAGTAGCAAATAATTGCCCAAGTGCATTGATTAAAAAAATAACGGCTTGAATCTTAAAAATTGTTTTGATTTGCATGATAATTTAATTTTTTGGTTGGGTTAAAGGTCGGTTTAAGCAAGCAATAAAACAAATAGAAAATAAAAAGCCGCCCCAAAGGGAGACGTTATGATGATAGTGGGATATGGAGCAGATATAAGAAACAAAAAACCCCAAACTATTGCTGGTAAGGGGTTTCTGAGTGGGCCCACCTGGACTCGAACCAGGGACCACCTGATTATGAGTCAGGTGCTCTAACCAACTGAGCTATAGGCCCTGCTTGTATTAAGCGGTTGCAAAGTTAATTTGCATTTTCAATTACCCAAACAAATTTGAGTACCTCAATAAATTAGACTCTAATTACTTTAGAACCTCGTCTATCGTGTTATAACTTACTGAATGATAGCCCTTTCTAGCTATTTGGTATACTTCTTTTGCCCAGGCTTTGTTTTTAGGAGTTTTTGCCAAACGAGAATACAATGGCGTTAAAAATTTTCTTCTTCCTACCTTAATTAAAAAATCACTCAACGCTGGAAATGCTATCTCGTACTGGTTGTCAATACAGTGTTTAAACCAATCACATGCAATTTCGCTATTTCCTGTCTGCGTAAGCTTAAAATTCTGATCTAATTCCACCATTTTGGTTGAATCTAGATCCTTAAGTCCTCTTAAAAAATATAGCCAATGATGAGTTGTATACCCTGTAACGTCAATACCTTTCGCTGTAATACGGTTGTTGTTATATTCTGCGATTACTCCTTCCACACGATCTAGCTCTTCTGAATAAGGAACCAAAGCATTATCTGGTAATCCTGGTCCATACACCCAAGCGGCAATATTAATAGCTTGTTCTTCTTCTGGGGTTAACAATAGAGCATTAAGGTTAGCAATAAATCGCTCCGTATTCATTGGCTTAAACTTATTTTCTGTAAAGTAATTTTTAAGGAACGAATCAAATCGTTTTCTACCCACAACAGACTCTACTTTTTGTAAAAAGAAACGTCCTTTTTCATAGGCAACGTCTGTGAGCCCATCATCAGGATTTCTTCCATCTAAGTTTAGATATAGGTGTGTATCATCAGAATTGCCGTCTTTTATTAGTTCTTCTATGGTTGCTTCTAACTCACCCATACCCAGTTTGGTGAGCATTTCTTCATAGGGTTTACCAAAGATTTTTTCCATGATTCGCTGCTCAAAATAAACGGTAAAGCCCTCATTTAGCCAAAAGTCATTCCAAGTCTCATTGGTAACTAAATTTCCGCTCCAACTGTGTGCTAACTCATGAGCAATTAATGCCACTAAACTTCTGTCACCAGCAATAATCGTAGGTGTAGCAAAAGTCAATCGTGGATTTTCCATTCCACCAAAAGGAAAACTTGGAGGAAGTATAACAACATCATAACGATCCCAAGCATAAGGTCCATATAACTGCTCTGCACTATCAATCATGCTTTGCATCGTATTCAATTCCCAAACTGATTTTTCAAGCATAGCTGGTTCGGCATAAACACCCGAATTTCTTCCTGTACTTGCAAATTCTAAATCACCTACTGTCAGTGCGAGTAAATATGATGAAATGGGTTGGTCCATTTTGAATGTATATATCCCATTATCACTTTTTGAGGTGCCATTTTCAGCACTCATTAAAGCAATTAAGTTTGAATCTGTTTTTATAGTAGCATCATAGGTGAATTTAACTCCTGGACCGTCTTGACAAGGCACCCATGAACGAGCTAGAATTGCTTGGGATTGACTAAACAGAAAAGGATGTTTTTTACCTAAAGTTTGCTCGGGAGTAAGCCATTGTAATGCTTCTGCATCTGGACTAGTCGTGTAGTAAACAGAAACCATTTTTGTAGTTGGCTTGATATCAACAACTAAAGGCTGCCCAAACGTCTCACTATGATCCCCCAATGCAAATGGGGTTTCTTTACTATCTTCAAGCAATACTTTATGAATAGTTAAATCCTTTGAGTCTAGTATCAGTTGTTTTGCATTGGTGTAATTTTTTATAGAAATATCAACTTTACCGTCTAAGATATTTTGTTGAAAATCCACAGTCAAATCTAAATTCAAATGCGATATCCGTACATCATTAAAATTGGCATATGAATGTGAATCGTTGCTTAAAAAGTGACTGTTGTCTTGATTTTTTGAACATCCCAAAAAAGTGAAAACTATAACTAAAAGAATTAAAAAGTATTTGTTCATGGTCTATTATTTGAATAGTTGAAATGCAAATAGACAAAACAAATTGATTATTCAATACGTTATTATAACATATTTCTTCAAATCTTCGAATTGCATAAAAATAAATATTAGATTATTTTCGTTGACCTTTCCGAATGGGATTTTAAAACAACATCTCTAAATACATAAATTTATGAAAAAAATATTATTCATTCTACTATCGTTATTAACTTCTTACTCTGTAGTTTATTGTCAGTCATGGGATAATCAAGATGACTCTTGGGGTAATCAAGACGATTCTTGGGGCTCTGATGATGACGAATCTCAAAGTACTGATGACGAGAGTACTGACGATGCATGGACTGATGATGAAGGCATGGATGATAGTTGGGCAGATGATGATGGAGGTGACTTTAGCTTTGGAGGAGGTGATGATTATGTAAGATCTTCTAGACCAGAGGTTAAAGCAAAACCGTATCAACGATTTACTAGCATGCCCTATGATAGTTCTTCTCAACTTATCACATTTATGGAAGTTGTTGAAGTAATTGTACCAGATCGGTTTTTAGATCTAGGTGGTGATGATTACTCTTTATCCGACTCTCTTTATCAAAGAGCATTGGGTTGGATGCAAAATAAATTTGGTAAGCGTGAAGCCAAAAGCATGATTGATGCTGCAGGTATTGATCCCGATGGAAAAGAAGGGCAAACAATTAAGGCATATGTTCACATGCCGCTAGCTGTTCAGTTAAATGAATATCAAAAAGTAGATGCTGGTATTATTAAATTTGACATGGAGCTTCGTTTCAAGGACGAAAGGTATCGCTATAAGTTTAATAACTTCGTTCATGTGTCTAAAAGCACGAACGGAAAGCCAGACGATGTAACTTATATGGAATATTATTTATCTGCTAAGAAAAATGCGAGAGGAAATGATCGAATTCTAATCGCATGTAATGATCACATGAATAATTTCATCGACGAGCTTAAGACAACATGTGCAGCCACTCCGTTTATTGACGATGATGATTGGTAGCTATTAAAAGAATTTATAAAACCCAGCCTTTGAGCCGGGTTTTTTTATACGTTTAATTTTTTTTTAATGCCTGACCAACTAATATTGTTTAAGTCTTGGAAAAAAAATCTTCTAAAAACAAAGCCTATATTCAACTCCACATAGCTGTTTTTCTTTTTGGATTTACTGCTATTCTTGGAAAATTAATTTCATTGAATGAGGTTGCATTGGTATGGAATAGATTATGGATAGGCATTCTTGGGTTAGTATTCATACCTGGTGTACTTAAAGGAATACTCCTAATTACAAAAAAGAACTTATTAAAATTTGTTGGCATTGGTGTTCTTGTAGCACTACATTGGTTGACTTTTTATGGAAGCATTAAAATTGGCCAAAGTGCATCTGTCACCCTTGCGTGTCTTGCAACAGCCTCTCTTTTTACCTCCGTTTTAGAACCCCTCATTACCCGATCAAAGTTTGAATGGATTGAGTTGCTTCTGGGGGTGATTGTGATTTTAGGGATTTACTTACTCAGTGGTATTGGAGAATCATACTATAGTGCTATAATCATCGGTATTATCTCAGCTTTTTTAGCTGCCCTATTTTCAACCTTAAATAAAAAATATATTGCTGGACAAAACACACTTTCAGTGACAACCATAGAGTTAACTTCTGGATTTTTATTTATTTCAATAGCCTATCCATTCATTAATATGTTTTTGCCCCAAACCCAATGGATGCCCATAGGAACAGACTGGGTTTGGTTGATCATACTCGGACTACTCTGCACCAGCTTAGCTTTTGCTCTAGCTATCCATTCACTTAAAGAATTGAGTGCTTTTATCTCAAATTTGAGTATCAACCTGGAGCCTGTCTATGGAATATTATTGGCCATTTGGTTGCTCAATGAAGATACCATTCTCAATTTCAATTTTTACTTAGGAACCTCCATTATTTTATTAGCTGTTGTATTGCATCCTATATTTACAAAATATAAAAACAAGAAGAATGCAAAACATTAAGCATTCATAGTCATTGACTTCAGGCTTTCTCTTATTTTTGCTCCAATGCCAAAAAGACATCTCATCACTTGTGCACTCCCCTATGCTAACGGACCAATACATATTGGACATATTGCTGGGTGTTTTCTCCCTTCAGATATCCACTACCGATATCTAAAAATGATTGGAAAGGATGTCCTTTTTGTATGTGGTACAGACGAACACGGTGTTCCAATTACGCTCAAAGCAAAAAAGGAAAAAAAGACACCACAACAAATTGTTGATGAGAATCATTCACTTATTGCTAATAGTCTTGAGCAATTTGGAATCCATTTCGATCAATTTAGTAGAACTACTAATCAGCTGCACCACCAAACTGCTCAGGATTTCTTTACTACCCTAAATGATAATAATGTGTTTGAGGAAATATCTTCAGAACAATTTTATGACGAAGAGGCTCAACAGTTTCTAGCAGATCGATATATTGTAGGGATTTGCCCCAACTGTTCGTACGAAAATGCCTATGGTGATCAATGTGAGCAATGCGGTAGAACAAGTAACCCGACCGAACTAATAAATCCTCGATCGGCACTCACAGGAAATTCTCCTGTTTTAAAGGAAACTACCAATTGGTATCTGCCACTTGAATCGATTCAGAAAGCGTTTTTGGATGATTGGGTTGACAATCAAAAAGATAAATGGAAATCCAACGTATATGGACAATGTAAAAGCTGGCTAAATGATGGGTTGAAACCCAGAGCCATGACTCGAGATCTCAATTGGGGAGTTCCTGTACCTATCAAGAATGCCAAAAATAAAGTTATGTATGTGTGGTTTGATGCTCCAATAGGATACATCACTGCTACAAAAGAAGCAACTGGAGACCAATGGACTAAGTGGTGGAAAGAACCTAGCACTGAAATTACACACTTTCTAGGTAAGGATAACATTGTATTTCATACCATTATATTTCCTGCTATGCTGCATGCACACGGTGGATTTAACCTACCTACCCATGTACCAGCCAATGAATTTTTAAACTTAGAAGGAAACAAAATATCAACTAGCAGAAATCATGCGATTTGGCTCCATCAATATTTAAAGGAATTCCCGGACAAAACAGATGAGCTTCGTTATGTCATCAATTCTATTTTACCCGAAACTAAAGATGCAGACTTCACTTGGAAAGACTATCAATCAAAAGTTAACAATGAGCTTGTAGCCATTTTGGGAAATTTTGTAAACCGAGTAGTTGTTCTTACCCATAAATACTTCAATGGAAAAATACCTGATGGAAATTTAGATTCATTGCCGGATTTTTCAATCAAAATCACAGAAGCACTTGAACAGTTCAACCAACGTCAAGGCTTAGAGGCTTTCATGGAGATTGCTCGCTATGGAAACAAGTATCTGCAAGATACAGCTCCATGGAAACTCATTAAGGATAATGCTAATCAACAAAAAGTAGCAGACTGTATTTTAACATGCCTTCACATCGTGAATGATATTGGTATGTACGGAAAAATTTTCTTACCAAACACCTCTCAAAAAATCCAAAAAATTTTAAACCTTAAATCATACGAGGATAAAATTACTCATGGACATACTATAGGGGAGAGTGAACTCTTGTTTGAAAAAATTGAAGATGAAGTGATTAATCAGCAAATTGAAAAATTAACTCCAAAAACATCAATTGAAACTGATGTATCCCAAAAAAATAGCCAACCATTAAAGCCCATGATACAATACGACGATTTTGTAAAATTAGATATTCGAGTTGCAACGATTACCGCTGCCGAGAAAGTTAAAAAAGCAGACCGGCTTTTGCATATCACCCTTGATGTAGGGACAGAAAAGAGAGAGGTAGTTAGTGGTATTGCAGAACATTTTGCCCCAGAAGATATCATTGGAAAACAAGTTACCTATTTGGCCAATTTAGCTCCCCGAAAGCTAAAAGGAATAGAAAGTAACGGCATGATTTTAATGGCAGAAGACGAAACAGGTAAACTTCAATTTGTAGCTCCAAGCGAACATATAGAGCCAGGGAGTGTAATCTCATAAAAGGCTTCGTAGTTCAACGGATAGAATAGATGTTTCCTAAACATTAGATCCAGGTTCGATTCCTGGCGAGGCTACCAGAGCGGAATAGTTGAGTTTAAGCTCACTATTCCGCTTTTTTGTTTGTCCGTAGTTGCCCGTTATATCTTGGATATACTCAATAAATACATTCTGATTTTGAGTTCGATAAAGTATATTTTCTCGGTCTACTACTATTCCACTTGGGTAGAGTGTTTTTGCAAGTAACTTTTTACCCATTAAATCTTGTTTCTCCCACATTGTCAGCAGATTAGTTAAGTTAGTGACGGCACTTACTACCATTTCTTCGTGGTTCGATAATTTAAAAACACCTTTGGCCAATTCTGCTTGTAATGGAAAGAGCTTCTCTTGAATATCAGCTAACACTCGTGTTTGGACTTCCTCTGTTATTTTTCCTAGAGCATAATTATCCTCGACTGTTTGAATTTGCTTTTTGTACTCTTTAACCTTTTGAGTAGTTACTTGTCGATCCTTTTCATAGTTATCCTTTTCTATATCAAGGGTGAGAATAAAGTTCTGTGCTATCGGTTCAATAAACTTGGGATCTAGCTGAAGATCAGTCAAGGTGCTTCTCCAATGCTGGTGTATTTTAGTTGCACTAATGTTTTGCTTGCATCCATGCGTATTACACTTGTAATACCATAGGTTTTTTGATTTGACTAAATACGCAGTCAAGTTGGTTGAGCATTTGGAGCATTTAAGGTGACCTTTTAGTGGAACCGCTGGGATATTGCTTTTATTTACTTTTTTACGGTCTTTAAATCGAGCTTTTAACTGATCATTCAGTGCTAAAAACTCTTTTTTGGATATAATTCCTTGGTGGTTTCCTTTAACTACCTCTCCATTTAAAGCAGTGTGTGACATATACCCGCAGTAAAATACATTTCTGGCGATGATAGATAGTTGCTTGTTGGATACATAAAGCCCTCTGGCTTTTAACCATTCACTTAATTCTTTAAAAGTTATATCGGTTTTGAGCTTCTTTCTTAGTCCTCGGCCCAGTAATTTGCCTTTTTCATTGATAACTATGGTTCGTTTACCATTTATCTTAAGGGTATCATACCCCATAGGAGGCTTAGTGGGCCAATCTCCATTAGATAGCATCTGACGAATACCTGCCATGCACTTTTCTCGTCGTTGTTGATTATCATACTGAGCAAAGATGAACTGTATGTTTTGCTGTAGTTCTCCAGCTGAGGTAGTGGCATCAACTGGCTGGGTGACAGATACCACTTGTACGTTATTTGATTTTAACTGATCCGTGATATAAACAGCATTAGCTCCAGATCTAGAAAATCGATCAAATGAATAAACTAAGATTAATCCAATATTATGCTTTTTTACATAGGCCATCATCTGTTTGAACTCTTTTCTTTCATCGGTTCTAGCAGACTCATAGGTGCCCCCGAACTGTTCAACAATCTTAATCCCTTGTCGTTGAGCATACGTATGTATATGATTGGACTGCGTGGTTAAACTCTGGTTGTTGTCTGCTTGCTCTTTGGTAGAGACCCGAGTATAAGCAACTGCTGTACTAGACTGATGTTGTCGATTTATCTTTCCTTTTCCAAATGCATGTAATCTGCTACTCATTTTATTTCTTTTCTTTACTTTTTAGTTCTTTCTAACTTCTGTAATCATAGTTCACTTTCTTCCTTTGTATTGACTATTTAATATTAAGGCTATGAAGAAGCTCTGTCATGACTTGAATAAATTTTAGTGCCTCCTCTAGTTCTGCCCTCGTAAGCTCATTAAATCCATCCATCTTGCTAAGTTCCTCCAAGGTGATGCCCACGGATCTTTTCTTTTGCATAATCGTTTATGATTGTGCCTTTGAGCAGTGTTTCTGTATCTCATAAGCAGATGATTGGATAGGCTTGGGTTGTTCAATGCCATAATTATTAATTCTTTATTCGTTTTCGGTTTTGATACTCGTATTGGACGGTTTTTCCGTCATTGGATTTCATGGACAGTGACACGTGCTTTTTACCTAAAAATTGGTTTAAGACATTTTCCATATCCTCTTGTTTGATTGATTTTTCCCAAGTGTAGGTAAGGTCTTTATGATTCCCTTCTGGATCAAAGGTGATCTTAAGTTCCTTCAACTTGTTTTCTCTCATGGCTTTGATTACCTCTGATTCTACCTCATTGAGTAATCCCAGTTGTTGTGCCGTTGATACTTGAGCGGGCTCTGACATGAGTGTATAGACATATCGTTTTAATGAGAGCACGACTAATGGACCTGTTTTAATGGCCTCATTTACATGATTACCCATGTCAAGTTCTTTTGTTATAAAATCTACTTCGCCGTCTTGATTAATAGTGAGTTTGATGTCAGCGTGATCTAAAAGCACATTAGCTACTATAAAAAAGAACAATGGGATGGAAGCATCTAAAAATGAAGATACATTTTCATCATCACTATTGTTGAGCATGTGAGATTTAAATTGTTCATATTCTTCATCTGATATATCACCCACACTTTTTCTTAAATCATCTTCCCGAAAATCTCCCTGTTCATCAAGCAAAACTTCTCTAAAACTTAGGTGATTAAAAAGCTGATCTTTTACTTTTTCAATCAACTTTAGGGGTAGGCCTAATGCTCTAAAATCTTTGATGATTTGGATCCAGAAGTACTCAAATAGATTAAGTCGCACCCATTGTCTTTCATCAACCTTAGGAATAATGTTTTTAAGCTTCCAGTTGGAAAATACGCGTGATGTAACCCCCAGATCAGATATCTTAAAATGTTCTTGACCCAGTATATCAATGAGTTTATCTCTATTCTCAGGAGATGGATCGGCATAATATTGGTCTATTTCTGGGTACTTCATGATTTTCAAATATACATTATTTTTTAGTAAAATACATATGTGTATTATAATAATTTACTTAATAAGCATAAACGTTACAAATACCCCTGTAACCCAACAAGAATCGAACCTGATGTATACATGTATACTAGTATACATCAAGATTGAGCAATAGCTTGACTCCAGGAGTTAAGTTATAACTTTATAATGTTATAACCTGTAGGTTCGATAATTTTAATAAAATGGATAGGTTGTTATGGGAAATATTTCGCTAATACATTGGTTTTTTGTTGCATTAATTCTATGAAAATGGAATAGGTTATAGAGCACTACTAGCATTTACAGGGGCCAAGTAGTAAGAATTAATCGATTTATCAATTTATCATCGTTGTTCGATAAATGGGGTCTGTCGGATTAGTGCTACCAGAGCGGAATAGTCGAGTTTAATCTCACTATTCCGCTTTTTTGTTTGTCCGTAGTTGCCCGTTACATCTTGGATATACTCGATAAATACATTCTGATTTCGATAAAGTATATTTTCTCGGTCTAGTACTGTTAATTCAGTAGATTAGTTAAGTTAGTGACAATACTTACCACTATTTCTTCATGGTTCGATAATTAAAAAACACTTTTGGCCTGATTATTTCGGAGTAAAAATATTTTAGTTTTGCTGGTGAAGGTGTGTTCTAAAAGTTCTGTTGAAATTAATATGCCAAAACAATGTTTACCCTCAAAAAACGGTTTTATTTATTTTTAGTCGGCTACAGATAATATACTAAGGAACAACCAATATTCTAATACTTTTACTCCCTCCTCCTAAGTAGCCTAGTCCGTTATTGGACCAATTTTGCGTTGGGTTGGCAGGAGTTGCAACCCCAAATTCCCCTCCTCCATCAGTTACTGTCTCTAGGGTAGATAAAAAAGTGTAAGTTTCTAAATTAATATGTTGTAGCTCTAAATACAATGTATCTCCTGAATTAATAGTATTAATAGGTTGATCTACATCATATGAACCAAAAAACACAAATTCCTCAACCTGGGTTCCATCTAAGCCAAAATCGTCTAATATAAATCCACCAGAATTATTATTTTCTGCGTAGGTATTAACGAATTGTTTTATTCGGTAATAGTTGTTCGCATTTAAGGGATCATTAAACGTAAATCTTACTTCTCCAGCATCAATAAGTTCTGTGGTTAAAATGGAAACACTATCAGGAATTACTGCATTTGCTTCAAAAGTATTCCCTTCTACATCAACTTTAACAACATATGTTTTCCCTATTTGTGGGGAATAGTTTGTCACTAAGTAAATACCATTACCTATAGATGCAACTGGAGTAATATTGGTGCCGTCTGAAATTGTAACCATTGCATTATTTACCAACTCGGGAGATGTGGGATTAAAATAGCTTGTGGTTTTTGAAATTTTAAGTTGAATACTTGTATTTCCAGCAATTATATTTCCTTCCATGACATATCTGGGATTTGCTTCATTTAAATCAACATGAATTACTTTTTCACAAGAGAATGCAAGAAGGCTAAAGGCTAATAATATTATTGTATTTTTCATTTTGTTAAAATTTAAAGTTGTAGGCTATTGATGGAATGATCCTAAATAAAGTTGTTTGAACGGCTTCAGTTATATTAGGATTTGTATTACTTTGTCTGAAAGAAATACTATATGCATTTTGACGAGCATAGGCATTGTAAACAGAAAAATTCCAACTAGACTGAATTTTTCGTGAAACCCGTTCCTTTTCTCCTGTTTCAGGGTTTATTTGTTCTTTTATGTTTTTTCTATCCCAAGTTAACCCCAAATCAAGTCTGTGGTAGTTAGGCATTCTATAGCCATTTCTTTCAGTATAAAGGGCAATATTTTGACCATTAACATTGTATTTTCCAGAAGGAAATGTAACCGCACTCCCAGTATATAATACCCATGTAGCAGCTAGCTTCATTCTTTGAGAAAGTTTATACATACCAACAATAGATACATCATGAATTCTATCTTGCTTAGCAGGGTAAGGATAACCTTTATTTATTTCAGGAATTTTTCTGAATGTGCGAGAATAGGTGTAACCAATCCACCCTGTAAAATCTCCTAATACTTTTTTAACCATAAACTCCGCACCATAAGCATAACCTTTTCCAAAAACTAATTGATTTTCAACTGTATTGTTCAAAAATAAATTGGCTCCATCTTTATAGTCTAGTTGATTTTGGAGATTCTTATAATATACTTCAATAGAGGTGTTATAGATGTTTTTTGCAAAATTTTGGAAATAGCCCATTGCAACTTGATCTGCTATAATAGGCTTTATGTTATTGCTACTTGGAACCCATATATCATTAGGTTGGGATGATGTAGAATTAGAGAGTAAATGTATGTATTGATAATTTCTATTGTAAGATGCTTTGATAGAATTATTTTCACCTAATTGATATTTAACGTTGGCTCTCGGTTCTAACCCATGATATTGTTGAATGGACTTCCACTTTGAGAATTTTGTTTCAGAAATCAAATTTCCTTTTGAGCTGAACACTTGTTTTGTACTTGGTCCTAAGTAATTAAAATTTGAGTATCTAAGTCCATAATTCAACGAAAACCGGCTAGATACATCATAATAATGTTGAAGATATAGGGCACTTTCTAAGGCGTATTTGTTATTTATTTTGAGGGTATTTAATTCCTCTCCTGATAGGGAACCTGGCAAAAATTTATGGTAAATAATATTACCTCCAAACTCAAGGGTACTTCGATCATTTTTGTAATAAGTAAAGTCTTGTTTCAAATTAAAATCTCTTATTAGAGAACTTAACACCAACTTTTGACTTCCTTCAGTTATTTTTATTTTGTAGCTATAATCGCTAAAGATTAATGAAGTATTCGAAAATAACTTTTGATTGTATATATGATTCCATCTTAAGGTGCCTGTCTTATTTCCCCAATCAAAACTAAAAGTTTTGCCAAAAACGAATTTATCTCGACCTAAATATCCGGACAAGAATATTCTATCTTTTTCTCCAATTTTATAATTTGCTTTTGCAGTTAAATCATAGAAGTAAAGACTGTTATTTCTAAGCTCTTTATTTTTAGCCAATTTTAAAAATAAATCCGCATAGGTTCTTCTACCGGATATAACAAATGAACCTTTATTCTTAACTATTGGAGCTTCCAATGTAAACCTGGAAGATATTAGTCCGATTCCTCCAGAAGCTGATAATTTTTTGCTATTACCATCATTCAGTTTAATGTCCATTACAGAAGAGGCTCTTCCGCCATACTTTGTTGGTATCCCTCCTTTATAGAGAGTTAAATCTTTTATTACATCCGAATTAAACACAGAAAAAAAACCAAGGAGATGGGAGGCATTGTATACTGGAGCTTCGTCCAATAAAATTAGATTTTGATCTGCAGCTCCACCTCTAACAAAAAAACCACTATTACCCTCACCAGCTGATTTAACCCCTGGGGTTAATTGCACTACTTTTATAATATCTTTTTCTCCAAATAGTACAGGAATGGATTCAATATCTTTAGGATCTATTTTAATAGTACTCATTTCATTTTTAGTAATATTATCATTTTCTTTTTCAGCCAGCACAACTAACATCTGAAGGGTTTGTCCACTCGGTGTTAATTCTAAATCTATTTTTTTATCTTCATTTAGTAAGAGTTTTTTGTTGACTTTATTGTATCCAATAAAAGAGTAACGCAGAGTATATTCACCTTTTGGTAGTGTTAATGAGTAAAATCCATATACATTAGTTACTGCTCCTGTTCCTAAATTTTCAACCACTGATACAGTAGCTCCAATTAAATCCTCTCCCGTTTCTGCATCTTTAATGGTGCCACTGAGGGTATATTTTTCTTGTGCCTTTAATGCTACGAATAGCATTATCATTATCAATAAAATGAATATCTTTCTGAATTCATTAATTCCTTTTTTATAAATCATAATTTATTTTTTATCATACTAAATAATCTACTACTTCATTAAATCCTATATGATGAGCTCTATTCCGCTTGGGTAGAGTGTTTTTGTTGTAAATCTGAGTATCTGTAAAAAAGTTTAGTACTTTAATCTAGTGATTAATCCTCTTTGTTTACTCTAGGCCTAATGTTATACACCAATCCCTAATTGCTTGCCTATCAGCATTTGAAATATTACTGTGATCAAATTCTGTTGCGTTTTCAAAGGGAGGTGGCATTTCTAATTCATCCAAAGGATAATTCTCAAAATGCTGTGTGCATTGAGGTCGATGACACGAAGTGCAAGAATTCTTAATACTTGTTGTATGGGGTTGGTTAAATTCATTCCCAATTATATAATAAGGATTTTTACCTGTAAATGGTACAAGCAGCTCTGTGGTATCAGCTGGATTTTTTAATTGGTCAACCGCTGGTGTATGTAAAAATGGACTTGCCATATGGCAGTTTTGACACTTGTCAGCTGCTACGACACTTGGTGTCATCCAGGCATCGTTGTATCCATCTTCTCCTGGTTTAGGAGCATTGTTTGCATCTCCACCATCTACAATAGAAAAGAAACAGGTTTCGCCCGTGGACAGTTTATGCCCAATAACACCTAAACCTCCATCACGACAAAATGTTATAAATACCACATCTAGATTTTCAGTGCCATCAGCATTCAACCCCTGATATCGACCTACTTTATTCCCTGTTTGGCAGGCCATTCCAAAAGCCCATGGGTTATCACAATCATTTGGATTTGTACTACCATTTCCTTCTTCTCCTCCAGAGAATGTAACAGGAATACCATTTTTGGTGGCTGGCACTTCTATGGCATCAGCACAACTAAATTTAGGCAATGGACCCATGACTGATTCACATTCATAAGCATGATCGAGTGCGGTTCTTGGTGTATCTATTGTAATGTCTTGAGATTTCTCTGTACAAGATTCTATCATGACTATTAAAGAAATTAATCCAAAAACAATTAGTGTGACAATATTTTTTTTCATCGAAAACATTTAAAAATATACTCATTTCTGACTTGAGCGAACCATTAGAAATTCATCTTCTATGGTTTGCCAAGCTTATTAATTCTTACTACTTAGTAGCAGTAAATGTAGTCGTACAACCAAATTCTGTATCCGTAGAAGTAGTTGTAAAACTATTATCCGTCAGCATATAAGTTTCATTAGTACAATTTCCCTCTAAACAAAGAGTCATTTGGGTGGCATCGATAATTTCCCATGTACCTTCTCCTTCTTCTGTGCCAACAACAGTTCCGTTTTCTGTTACGCTACCCGAAAAAGTATATGTTCCGTCTGCAGCGAATGTAAGTGCAGCCAAAGTACAAGTTTCTACTCCATCTACTGTATCGCAGCCAAATGTTTGTGTCTCATTATCAGCAGGATCATTGCAATCTTTATCTACAATTTCGTTTACGTTCCAAGTGCCAACCAATTTTGTCTTGTTTTCTTCTACAACATTATTTACTGTTACAGGATCGTCCTTTTTACACGAAGAAAATATTGCTAGTCCTAACGTGAAAAGAAGAATTAAATTTTTGAAATTCATTTTGTTTTAATATTTATTTACCTCAAAAGAACTTCAGAGGTTAAATTAAATTGTTCATTTCAGTCTTAATTAAGTCCTACTGCTTCTATTAAGACTTCTTAATGGACTTTTCATACTGTTTTGGAGACATTCCTTCCAGCTTCTTGAAAGCAGTATAAAATGTTGATTTAGAGGAAAATCCAGATTTAATTGCTAGTCCTAATAGTGTAAACTGTGATGCTTTTGGAGATTCCAATAATTGTTTAAATTTCTCGATTCGAAATTCATTTATGAGCTGATAAAAATTGATATTACCGCATGCATTAATAAGGCGAGAAAGCTCTTTTTCTTTTACATCTAAATCTTGTGATAAGGAACGCAGGTTGAGTTTGGGATTAATGAACAACTCACGTTCACGTATTTTTTCTTTGATTTGAGTAAACTTACGAATGTCTTGTTCTGTTTTAATTGATTCCTCGGCACACCCTTGTTCTTTTACTTCGACCAACTTATCATCTTCATCTAACAAAATATCTCCTTGACCCTCTTCCAAATTCAACTTTTCATCATCAGCAGCTAGAAAAAGACGTTTTCTAAAAATTTCAGGTTGCGAAAATCCTTTGTGAGCAATCCAAAAAATCATAAATGAGGTTAACCCTAAAGCAGCGGTGTCAATTGAACTCTCTACAATTTCTAAATGTGACAAATCATATATAAAAGTGGAGATACTTAAAAGATGGATTAGAATGTTCAGCCCAAAGATGCTTTTCAACCAAGTAAGTGATTTGTTGTCCAAATTGGAATAAAAATCAGTAAGTTTCTCCTTATGATTTTGCAATATTCTGAAGGCATAGACCATTAGTACAATTTCCAATAAGTAAATGATCGCTTCATACTTAGTCACGGCATTTTCCTTGAAAAATGAGCCGTTATAATGAAGTAGAATATTATGAATGATGCCAGGAATGAAAAGTAAGAAGTGCCAATTTTCAATCTTTTTGTTTATGGTAATAAGCAAATAAAAAAACAATAAAGGAAGTGAAAGTAAGAAGGGGTCTATAGTTAATCCTGCATACCCTATTTCATTAAGAATATCCTTAAAAAACTGAAAGGCATTACTCCATAAAAATATACCCAACAAAATATTAGCTTTTTTATTGTCGGATTTGGTTGTGAAAAATAATAAACCTAGCATTAGTGCATTTGATAGTACAAATACATATACCAAAATTTCGATCATATCATATATTTCCATCTAACGATACAATGATACTTTAAATTTGGTTTTCCTCAATTTTTGATAGGTATTAAAGCTTACAATCTATAAAGCTAGAGTCTCTCGAAATTCTTATTAGGTAACTATTAGCCACTGTAATCAATTACTCAATGGTAATATTGAAAGAATTTACAATAAACAAACTTTAAAAAAGGTTCGACATAAGGAGCCTCAGGGCTACTCAATAGGATTTATCGAACCAAGTAATTTAATTTGACTAGATCCTCAGTCTAAAGATTCGATAACAATCTCAAGACCTCTACTAAATATGATTTATCGAACCAACAAATTTGATTTGACTAAATCTTCAGTCTAAAGATTTGACAATAATCTCAAAGACTCAACTAGAGTGGTAAAACTAAGTTTTTACTTCGCATACCCAAGATCCTACTTGCAAAATCAGTTGTAGTGATGTTCAGACCAAGACTCAATCTCACTAAAGACAGAACATAATTTACTGGCAGCATCGGTCAATGAATACTCTACTCTTGGAGGTATTTCTGGATATTGTTTCCGAATAATCAACTGATCTTTTTCTAGTTCTTTTAACTGATCGGTTAACACCTTTCTAGAAATGGGTGAAACCAAGGCATGTAATTTTCCAAATCTTAATTTCTCGTGTTTCCGGATAGCATCAATGATTCTCAACTTCCATTTACCCCCCATGATTTGAGTAAATTTTACAACAGGGCATATTCCGATTTCAGACATATTACAATCGTTACGTGTTGGTTACTAGTTTTTTAATAGTTACTAAATAGTAACTTATTACAAATATAAACTATTTATAGTTTCTTTGAGTAACTAAAGTAAATAAAAAATGAAAAATAGACCAAAATGTGCCTGCGGGCAGACATCAGATCCAAACGGTTATTGTGACGGATCACACGCAAAAAAAACAACAAAAACAATGATTAAAAAAATGAAAAAAACAGTATTATTAAGTTTCGTATTTATGGGGATTTTATCTCTCCAAAGTTTCCAACCAGAGTCGATGAGTGTTAAAAATCAAATTGTAAAACAAAGCAATATTGAATGGAAGGCATATAAGGTAACTGGTTCTCACAAAGGTACAGTAAGATTAAAATCAGGCTCCTTGACTTTCGAAGGTGATAAACTCGTTGGAGGATTGTTCACTATGGACATGACCTCAATTACCTGTAATGACTTTGAAGGGGAATATAAAAACAAGCTAGAGGGTCACTTAAAATCAGATGATTTTTTTAGTGTCAGTAAACATAACACTTCGACATTAGAGCTAACTAAAGTAAAAAGTGCGGGCAAGAATGTTTACGAGGTGGAAGGAAAATTAACCATTAAAAAAATCACTAAACCAATTAAATTCAACGTATCTGTTTACGGCAAAAAAGCCAATGCAAGTATTAAAGTAGACAGAACTAAGTTTGACATAAAATATGGATCTGGAAGCTATTTTGATGATTTAGCGGATAACTTAATCTATGACGAATTTGATTTGGTTGTTGACCTCGAATTTTAATTGTCACTTTTAAACGATGGATAAAAAAATTGCATTCGAAAAAAAACTGGAACATTTAGAGCCTGCATTAAAAGCATATGCTCTCAAATTGACGCATGACACAAATGATGCAAAAGATTTAGTTCAAGAAACATTTATGAAAGCAATTATTCACTCATCAAAATTCAAAACTGGCACCAATTTAAAGGGTTGGCTTTTCACTATTATGTATAATAGCTTTATCAGCAATTATCGTAAAGCTGTTCGAAAAAATAAATTAATACATACTCAAACTGAGAAATATATCCGTGATAAAGCCAGCCCCATTCATACGCAGAATAGAGGAGAATTAAAATTTATTAATCAAGACATTTCAAATGCCATTGATAGACTACCAAGTCAACTTCGCATCATATTCGAAATGAATATTCTTGGATACAAGTACTATGAAATTGCAGAAAAATTTGATTTACCACTCGGCACCATAAAAACAAAAATTTACCATGCTAGAAAAAGACTCAAAAATTCTTTGCATGAATATCGAAAGACGTATAATCTATCTAATTTATGAGTTTTATAAATTGAAATAAGTAAATTTTAATTTAATGGTCAATAATAAAAAGAGTGCTTTGGATTCGTCCAAAGCACTCTTTTTATTATTATATTTTTTTACCTTCTCAACAAAATTTATCAAACCAGTTAATTTGGTTTGACTAAATCCTCAGACTAAAGGTTCGATATGAGTATCAAGGACTTTACCAGAGCGGAATAGTTGAGTTTTAGTTCACTATTTCGCTTTTTTGTTAGTCTTAACTCATTCAAGTATTAAGTATATTTGTTCAATATGATTTGTAAATGGTTTGAGCAAATTAATAATTCAATACCCATAAGACTCTGTCCTATGTTACTACTTATTTTTACAATAAATTCTTGCTTTGCTCAGTCCGCATCAATTGAAATTGATGGTGTATTTAACGACTGGCACGAGACTTTAACAACAGAAAGAGATCCTTCTGAATCGATCTCAGGGATTGACTTGTTGAGTTTGTCCTTGACAAATGATAGGGATTATTTATTCATTCGATTAAAAGCAGATAAAGAGTTCGATTTTTCGGATAATATAATTGATCACAATATTCATATTTATTTAGACACTGACAATGATGCTTCAACTGGTGATTCTAAATTCACTGAATTTGGTGCAGACTTAGTATTAAATTTAAAGGATCGACGTGTAAATTTTTATAACCCAAACCTTAATTCAATTTCCTTGAATGACATTCATCTTAGGGTTGCTCCTACGGTTACATCAAATAGTTTTGAAATAGCTATTCCAAGAAATGTTATGCCTGATGGGCAAAATAGACTCTTTAAAGCCTCTAATTTAAAATTGATTGTCGCCAATTTATCCAACAACGATAGAATACCTAATAGTGGAAATTTGTTATATGATTTTGATGAGTCTCGTTTGAACGGATATGATTTAGTTGATATTAATAAAAGAAGCGATGATCTAATTAGGATAGTGGCATATAATACGCTATCTAATGGTCTAACTGACCTAATGAGAAAATCACATTTTGAAAAAATTATTAAAGCGGTTAAGCCCGATATTATTGGATTTTCAGAATGTTGGAACACTGAAGCTAATTACGTGAAATCTATTATGGATCAGTGGTTACCATTGAATACTAATAATGGTTGGTATGTAGAGAAACAAATAGACAGGGGTCTTATCACAGCTTCAAAATGGGAAATTCTCGATCGTTGGGAAGAATTACCCAATCAGTTCCCTGTCCTTATTAATTTGCCAGATAAATATTCATCAGATATCCTATTCACAAATGCCCACTTGAATTGTTGTGGAAATGAAAGTGGCAGACAAGATCAAGTTGACGCATACTCTAGATTTATTAATGATGCCAAGACTAAAGGTGGGGAAATTGACCTGTCAAGAAATACCCCATTTGTGTATGCTGGTGACTTAAATCTTGTGGGCTATTCACAACAACTGACTACGTTGATTTCTGGAGATATCCAAAATACTATTGATTACGGGTTGCCTTCCTATCCAGATTGGGATAATTCTGAAGTTAGTGATCTTATAAGTTTACATTCGGATAGTAGGTTCTCTTTCACATGGAAAAATGAAAATGGTTCATATCCTCCTGGGAAACTTGACTATATTTTATATTCAGATGCAGTTGTCTCGGTGGAAAAATCCTTTGTTTTAAGAACAGAAGAAATGAATGTTAGTCGATTAGGGAAATATGGCTTGGATATTAATAATACTGAATCTGCATCGGATCACTTTCCTGTGATTGCAGATTTTGAAGTTACCAAGTCACTTAATAAAGTGAATAGTATTTTCCCGACCTCCATTCAACTCATACCCAATCCAGCAAAAAACCAAATCAACATTAGTTCAAATACTAAAATGAATACCTATCAGATTTTCAATGTATTGGGTAAAAAAGTTCTAAGTGGTGTTTTAACTAATCCAACTATTCAAATTGAATCGCTTTATACAGGAAGTTATTTTATTGTATTGAAAGAAACTAATACCAATAAGACTTATCGTAAGAAATTCATTAAATAAGTTTATTTAAATGGATTGTCGAGCTAACGTTTTGACAACATTAACAAAGACTCTACTAAATGTGATTTATCGAACCAATTAATTTGATTTGACTAGATCCTCAGTCTAAAGATTCGATAAGAGTCTGATAGACTCTACCAGAGCGGAATAGTTGAATTTTAGTTCACTATTCCGCTTTTTTGTTTGTCCGTAGTTGCCCGTTATATCTTGGATATACTCAATAAATACATTTTGATTTTGGGTTCGATAAAGTATATTTTCTGGCATTAGTTAATGTAAAGTTTAAATCTTAACAAAATTTACTAACTAGACCCTATCCAGATATATATACAAAATATTTGTGTAGATTTGATAAAACTATTTGATCGTAACACCATGTCTAAAACTATTAACATTTTTTCAGTCTTTTTTCTTTTATTTTCCTGGTTTGGCCTCAATGCTCAGCCCTCTGGTTACAGTTACGGAAAAAAAATAACTATTGATAATACTAAAGTCTCTGGCAGCTCTAGCTTAACTAATTTTCCTGTTTTAATATCACTTACAGATAATGACTTAAGAACAACCGCTAACTCTGGTTATGTTACGAGCTCTAACGGATATGATATTGTATTTACTAATGGAAATGGAACAACAATATATTCTCACGAAATAGAAAAATATAATGCCTCAACAGGTGAATTTATCGCCTGGGTTAAAGTACCAACGTTGTCTCATAATACGAACACTGAAATAAACATGTATTATGGTAATTCTAGTGTAAGTACAAATCCCTCAACTACAGCGACTTGGAATACAGATTATATAGTCAATATGCATATGGATGATAATCCTACAGGGACTATAGGAAACTCTAGCCAGCAGACTTTTACGGCTACAAGTGTCGGCAGTATGACTTCAGGTGATATTGTAGCAGGTATGATTGGTAGCGCTACAGATTTTGATGGCTCAAATGATGGATTCAAAATGAATGACAATAACTCGCTTGACCTAAACACAAATGATTTTACTTTTTCATGCTGGTTCAAAACAGATATTATTGGAAGTAATCAAGTAATGTTTAATAAAAAACCAAGCGGCGGTGGAGTTACTGGCTTTGGACAATTGTCCATAACATCCTCCGGAAACATATCCATATATCATAAAGGTTCAGGAACAGGACAAACTTATAGTAGCTCCTCATCGACTATTAATACAAACACATGGTATCTTATGCATGCTGTATGTGACGTTTCAAGTGATAATGTTGAAATTTTTATCAATGGTTCATCCTTTGCTAATATAGCTGTTGATGCTGGAACAACATTATCCAACGGACACAAACAATTTTTTGGAATGTACGCTGATTATAACGCCAACAATCACTCTGGATATCAACTAAGCTCATTCAATGGTATTCTTGATGAGATGAGAATTGCCCTTACTAATCAGTCAAGCGATTGGATTGCTACGGAGTATAACAATCAGAATTCTCCATCTTCTTTTTATAGTCTTGGCTCTCATCAGACAGCTTCAGGTAGTCTCCCAGTCAACCTGACCTATTTTGATGTGAGATCGGCCATCAATCACTCTGCCTTATTATCTTGGTCTACCGCCAGTGAAATCAATAATAGTCATTTTGAAATAGAGCGTAGCTACGATGGAAAAACTTTTGATGTTGTAGGTGAAGTAGCTGGAAATGGCAACAGCCAACACTCTATCGAGTATCGGTATACCGACCAAAGGATAAGTCCATCAGAAAATAACGTATTCTATCGACTCAAGCAGTTAGATTTTAACGGTGCTTTTGAGTATTCAGATATGCGAGTCGTACGATTTGATCGAATGGGTGAGGGGATGCATTTGACAGCCTATCCAAACCCATTTTTGGACGAGATAACTTTGATGGTAAGCCTACCGCAAGGAGAGGATTACAGTCTTGAAATAACAGATTTGAAAGGCGCGAAAGTGCATCAATCCAATCATACATTCACCAGTGGAGTACATCCGCTTAATCTTGCAAAATGGAATAAGGGTGTATACCTAGTAGAGGTCGTTTCTAAGCAGGGCTCAGAACATCTTAAGGTTATGAAGAAGTAAAGAGATTCGATAACAATCTCAAAGACTCTACCAGAGCGGAATAGTTGAATTTTAGTTCACTATTCCAGTTTTTTGTTTTGGTCTATTTGACTCTGATTTCTTGAATGAACCCTATTAGTATATTTTATTTTTCCTTTATTTTAAATCCTTTGTAGAAATTTTTCCCTCTCATAATTAAATCATTTTTTGGATAGGGTGTACAAGGAATATCACAATTAAAGCATTGATCTCCGTTTATTGGTGTAAAATATTCAAAATTTTTTAATTCTTTTTTAAAAGCTAAAGGATTGTTATTGAAATGTGCTGATCTGATAAATAGGTTTTTATCCTCTTGGAATGAATTATATGTATTCAATGACATACTTAGAATAGGTTTTATAGAGAGAGTTGGAATAATGACTATTAGATAAATTAAGGATAGGGTTTTAATAACTCTATTGTTAAATAAATCAATTGTCAGAAAAAGGGTATAAGAACTTGTAAAAACCAGTATGCCAAGTATAAATCTAGGGTCAGGTGCATTATATAACCAAAATGAAATACATACTATTAATATTGATACAATTTTAAGTTGCATGAATTTACCATTAAACATTGTTTTGAATGCAATAAAAGGTGTTGTAACAGAGATAAGTAGAACTAATTTCAAAATTGTTGTTTGCCTCAAGAACCAATCCGAAAACCATTCTATTGTAGGTTGAACTAGAACCTTACTAAAATGGACATGGGGTTTAATAGCCCAAGATTTTATCCAAGATTTTTCGTTAACAACCTCACTTAAGGGGATTTTCCAATCAGGACTAAATAAATCAATATCAGGAAATGGATATATTAGATATCCTGATAAATAATAATTCCGAATAAAAAATGGTAATAGTATAAATATTGCTAATACACTTATTTTTATGATATCTTTAAATAAAGTGGTACTATTTATGTAAAATAATGTTAATAGAGTTAAGGGAACCATACTGAGTTTGTAGCTGGTTAATAGAAAAACTAGACTTATTAATATTAAATTATAAATTTTTCCTTTTGTATTATTAACTATTAACTGAAGTATAATAACTGAGAAAATAGAACAAATTACATCAGCAGAGGGGCTACTTATCCAATTTGAAAAATATCCAAAAAGCGGTAAAACTATTGAAAAGGTTAACCCAACACCTTTTATATCTCTTTTCAAAATGTATTTTTTTAAGTTAAAATACTGCCATATCAGGAATACAATAAACGTTATTGTAGTTAAAGGAAATATTAGAGTATCTGAATTATTCAACGAAAAAGCAGCAGATATTGGGAAATACATAGAATTGAATGCAAACCTTCCATGAAAATTTCCTAAACCAGGAATTACTGGGAAATTTTGTATCCATTTAATCGTTTGTACATGGTAGAGCCCTGAATCATAATTGTAAATTCCTGAGGAAGAAAAAAATAAGTTAATTAAAATAATAAAAAAGATGCTGATGACATCTACTAATGATGAGGACCTTAACCCCGAAATGTAATCAATAAATTTTCTTTTATGTAAAATAATAAAAAAGAAACTTATTAATGCAAAACCAAGAGTTACGTTTCTATTTATTGGAAAAAATAATGAAAAATATGAGTTTAAAATTGATAAGGTTATGAAGCCTAAAAGGTAAATACTCATAAATTCAATATTCTTAATTTTTCCATGACTAATTTTCAAAATCAAGAGAAATCCTGTTGTGAATATAATCAAGAAGTAAAAAACGGACAACATTAAATACTCTAACATACCTTAATTGTTTTAAGATTTCATAATATTTTGACATTCAAAAATAACTATTAGAATATTCCAATGAGGAACAATCTCGAAAAATCCATTATTTATGATTTATCGGACAATTTGGTTTAACCAACTCAGTTTAAAGATTCGATAACAGTCTCATAGACTCTACCAGAGCGGAATAGTTGAATTTTAGTTCGCTATTCTGCTTTTTTATACTACTAAAAGTCCGTAGTGTTTTCGTAATCAATTGAATAAAAAAGTCTGTTTATTCTATATTTACAAAATGAAGAAATTTATTTATACATTTATTATTGGACTAATTCTCTTTTTTATACTTGGCGGTGTTTTTGGAACATTAATTTTCTTGCCAGAAATGGCAAGTTGGCACGAAGCATTTCCTGATGCAGTGAGAGAAAATCCTGATTTCCTTTCTGGTTTTATTGTTGGGCTGATTCAGTTAATAGCACTTATTGTTCTTTTAGATAAATTAAATATTGATAATCTAAAAGATGGTGCTGTTTTTGGGTTAGTTTACAGTGTTGTTTTATGGTTGATTATTGACCTTCAAATGCTATCTGTCACTAATATAGTGTCATATAATTACATCGGGTTAGATGCAGTATTATCGGCTGCCATGGGAGCAGCTTTGGGTGGTGTTATGGCTTGGTCTTTAAAGAAGTATGCCTAATATTTTCTGATTAATTCTTGTTTAAATTTTCAACCTAAGAATTAGATAATAGCCTCAAAGAATATACTAAAGCGGAATAGATGAATTTATGTTCACTGTTCCGCTTTTTGTTTGTCCATAATTATCTGTCATATTTTGGATTTACTCGACAAATACATTTGATTCCTTTTTGTCAAAAGGACTTCTGTTTTCCTATTTACTGTATTGTAAATGGTTAGGCTAAACTGTGTTTGAATTTGTAGAAAAAGTAGTCTGAAAATAGAATTAATAGATTTAATTTTGTGGTGGTTGAGACAATTATATATTCGTTTCTATAATGCTATTCACTAAAAAACTATCTTTTGTTTTTGCTGCTTTGTTTATTAGTACCTTTTGTTTTAGTCAGTCGTACTTTGCCAATGGAAGTGCAAGAGCAACTGGCGGTTCTTGTTATAGGCTTACATCAGCAAATGATTGGCAATTAGGGTCAGTATGGTATGCCGATAAATTAGATTTAACTAAAAATTTTGACCTTGAATTTGAGTTAAATTTTGGAAATAAAGATGATGGAGCAGATGGGATAGTATTTGTATTGCAGACATCTGGCAACAAAGCGTTAGGGGCTCCTGGAGGCGGAATTGGTTTTGAGGGATTCTCTCCAAGCTTAGGTGTTGAATTTGATGACTGGAATAATATTGACCGAGGTGATTTGACGTATGATCATATTGCAATTCTAAAAAATGGAAGTGTGGATCATAATAGTAATGATGCTATCACAAAGCCTATACCAGCATTGCCTAATCTGGGTAACATAGAAGATGGCAAAAATCATTTGGTTCGAATTACTTGGAATGCCTCTACCAATCTATTTGAGGTGTGGTTTGATTGCGAAAAAAGACAACGTATTAATCTGGATATTGTTAAAGCTATTTTTAATGGTGAAAGTAAAGTATATTGGGGTTTTACATCTGCTACTGGAGGTTCAAATAATACACATATAGCTTGTTTAAGGGACAATATACTAGTAAACGATAGCTTTTTTGTGTGTGCTGGCGAGAGTACCACTTTGAATGTTCGTGAAAGTAGCAATAACAAGTATGAATGGACTCCTAATACATATCTAAGTGACAATACCATTCAAAATCCTATATGTAATTCACCCGAACCAATCACATATTTTGTCAATTATTTGGATAAGTGTGGTAATCAATTGACTGATACCATTCATGTTGGTGTAATTGAAAAACCTAACCTAGAAGATTTTGATGATTTATCCCTTTGTATAGATGAAGAAACATCGCTTTCTGTTTCTAATCCCTATGGAACAGTTGTTTGGAACAATAATAAGACAGGAGATAGTTTTGATTTATTAAACTATGAAGGCTTGCTTTTTGTAAAATCTTCTAATTTGTGTGGAAGTGATAGTGTGGAAGTAAACATAGCTATCGTTGATTGTATTTGTGACTTGTGGTTTCCAAATGTTATAACACCTAATCAAGACGGTCTAAACGATGCCTTTGGACCTATTGATATTTGTAATGAATTAACTTCTTATGATCTTACCATTTTCAATAGATGGGGTGAGCAGGTTTTTCAAACAGACGATGTCAATGATTTATGGGATGGATTAAATGCTCAAAACAATGTGGTGCCTGGAGTTTATTTTTGGGTAGCAGCATGGAGTAACATAGAAAAGGGGCAAACGAAAGAAAATACATTTAGTGGGGCTTTGAGTGTTATTGAGTAATAGGTGGTAAGACTAAAAATCTTGTTAAAATAATATAGATAAATTTTAGTTCACTATTCCGCTTATTCAGTTTCACACTCAAGCGTGAAATCATTTGAGTTTATTTCATTGATATTTGTTTATTGAATAGTAAATAAAGCACCTACCTACATAAAAATTAAGTGCTTTGTTTAGGGATATTTAACTGAATACAAAATGAAAAAAATTTCTTTAGCCTTTTCCTTTATACTTTTCTTTTTTTATAGTGTTGTAAATGCCGAAAATCAAAGAGACTCGCTAAAATCAATATGGGAAAATGAAGAAGAAGTTGATTCCATCCGATTTAAGGCACTAAGTGAATATAACTCCATTTACAATCAAGTAATGGCTGATTCTGTTCTAACCAGTCTTGATTATCACTATGATCTCGCATTTAAAAAGAAGATTGACCGAGAACTCTTTCGTGCTCTTCTAAGAAAAGGAAACATATACAGAAATAAGAACCAACTAGAGCAGGCAAGTTCTCACTATAAACAAGCTAAAATAGTTGCCAAAAAGATGGGAAATCTGAGGCTCGAGGCTATTATAACTGGCAACTTAGGTAATATTTATTTTGATCAGAAGGAGCATCTTAAATCCATCCAATTTTACAACGAAGCAAAAAATATTTTTGCTAAACAAGATGATTTTGACGGAGCAGCAAGAATGCTTTTAGGTATCGGAGCTATAAACTCAACTATCGGCAATTACAATATTGCATTAGAACATTACCAAAAGTCGTTAGATTTATATCAAAAAAATAATTCTGATAAACAAGGCATAGCAACAATCATGATGAACATTGGTCTTATTCATTGGAAGAAAATGTCTTTTTATGATGCACAAAAAATATTTGAAAATGCACTAAAAATACTTCAAGAAATTAATGCTAAATATTATATAGCTGCTTGTTATAATATGTTAGCTAAAATAAATTTTGAGCTAAATCAATTAGAAAGTGCATATGCTTTTGCTCGTAAAAATATCATTCTTACCGAAGATTTAGGTGTCCGGCGTGATGTCATCGAAGCTAAAACAACATATATTCAAATAGACTATTCAAAAAATAAGAATCAGTCTATTTCGGAAATGGAAAAAATATTAAAGGACTTGCCAGTTAATTCCACTTTCAATTTAAAAAAAGATATCTACGATTTTCTTTACGTTGGTTACAAATATCAAAAAAAATGGGACCTTTCTCTTCAAATGTATGAACTCTATTCTGCATATAATGACAGCATACAAGAGAGGATAAATAGTTTCGAAATTGCCAGAGAGACCATCAGAAATGAATATGAAGCTAAATTATTTGAAAATAAACTTCAAACAGAGAGAGACAAAGTCAAAACAGAAGTAATACAACTTAAGAAGATATTTTTAACAATAACTTTCTCACTATTAATAATTTTAACCATTATTTATCATAATTATTCTCAAAACAAAAAGAATAAAAAAAGAAGGGAAGAATTACTTAATGAAATTAAATTCTTAAAAGAAAATAATGTTGCATCCATGCTAGATTCAACCAAATTGAAATTATCTAAAGATAGGGTTGACAACCATTTAAATAGAGTTTTGAATGAAACAGATTGGAATGTACTTATGATATTATTAGATAACCCTGTAGCTACAAATAAAGAAATAGCTGATAGAGCATTTATGAGTATTGATGGTATAGGTTCTTCATTAAGAAGAATGTATGAGTACTTTGAAATTAAAGAAACCAAGTATAAAAAAGTATCGTTAATTCATACGGCTATTAAAATTTCTAACAAATAAAATTGGTTTTGTATTTTCGCAAAATGCGTTATACAATCTTTACATTAATCCAAATTATTAGTCTCACACTTATTGGTCAAACGATAACGATGCCCTCCGTACCAGAAAATGGAGTTAGCTATATGTTTGATCAAATTGAAGACAACTCTGAACCTATGGCTTTCAACGACGAAGGTCCTTGGGATTTTTCATCTGTTAAGCCATCTACAACATACGAAATGAAGCTTTTGCCCATAAGTCATTCTTCTTTACAAGCTGACTACCCAAAAGCAACTCACTTTATTAGCTCACAAAATGGCGAGTTCTTTTATTCATACGAAGGCAATGAAATTCACAATCATGGTCGAAAAACTGACAATACAGATGCAAGTTATTCAGATGCAGTTCTATGGATGAAATTTCCATTAACAAGTACCTCTCAATTTACGGATGAAATAGAATCAGATTTTATATTTAATAGGTTTCCAGGAAACGTTAAAGATAAATCTGTAAGTCAGGTTTTAGGTGCATCAACTTTGGTGCTACCTGATGGTACAAAATATAACAATGCTATACTAGTCAGAACTATTAAAACATTAGATGGTGAGGTGGGTCGATTAACTGCAACCATTAAAGAGGAAGGAAAATATTGGTGGGTGCCAGGAATTGCCTTGCCAATAGTTGCATTCGAAAAATTTTATTTAGATGACGACATTCAATATGAACGATCTAGTTTCTTGAAAGCAGAAAAACTTTTGTCTGTTAATTCATTAAGTCAAAAAACTATTGATTTTTACCCTAATCCAGCAAATGACCAATTAACCATAAACCTTTCATCTAAAAGTGAAGTTACTATTTATGATTTGCAGGGTAAAGTTGTTTATCAAGAGTTATTTTCAGCAGGAAATCAAACATTGAACATTGAAAATAATCCTTCTGGAAAATATGTTTTAACTGTGAATGATTTTAATACAATTAAAAGACAAATTTTCTTAAAACAATAAGTTATTAAAATTTAACTTCAAAAAAAGCGGAACATATAAATGTTCCGCTTTTTATATTTAGAGTTGAAGCCATTTTCTTTTGAATAAGAATTAATTAATCTCAGTAACCAAATCTTCCCTACTTTTTCTGACTTTAGGAAGGTTAACTAGCCAATCTTTTTCTGAATTTCTATATCCTAAAGTAAGTAATACACAACTTCGTAAACCCTTCTCTCTAAGTCCTAAAATTTCATCGAGTGCATTAGGATCAAACCCCTCAATTGGTGTTGCATCTACTTGCTCAAATGCTGCTGCCGATATCGCTTGAGAAAATGCAATATATGCTTGCTTGGTTGCATGATTGAAATTTTCTTCTGCATCTTTTTGCGGATAATTATTTAGCAGCAATTGTCTGTATTTTTCCCAGCCCTCATTTTTAAAACCACGAATCGTATTAGTTAAATCAAACATTTTGTTGATTCGGTCTGCGGTATACGTATCCCAAGAAGCAAAAACTAGCAAATGAGAACAATCTGTTATTACCGATTGATTCCATGCGATTGGTTTAATCTTTTCTTTTACTTCTTGATTAGTAATCACATACACCTCAAAAGGTTGTAAGCCACTAGAAGTAGGTGCTAGAGATATGGCCTCTATAATATTGTCCACTTTTTCTTGAGGTACTTTTTGGCCAGTCATTGCCTTAGTGGCATAACGCCATTTCAGTTTATCTAGTAATTCCATGTTATAATTAATTGTAAATGAACTTATTTTAACGCACCAAGCAAAGTTTGAGCTGCAAGTTTACCTAGTTCATTAGAAGCTAGAGGACTTGCACCAGTAATTAATTTTCTGTCTAAACATACCGTTTTATCTGACTTAGTATTTGCTAAATTCACACCTAAACTCTTCATCTTCTCACTTAATCCCCAAGGCATTTCTCCTGGTAAATAACCAATTTTTGGAGTCATTTTATCTACTGAATCTGGAAAAACAGCCATGTTATATCCTTCATAAATAAACTCCCCGTTATTTAGTATTGTTGTTAAAAATGAAACCGGTCCATGACAAAGACTAATCGTAAATAGATCATTTTGATGAGCCCAATTCAATACCTTTCCTACATTTTCACTTTCTGGAATACCTAACATAGAACCATGCCCACCAGGTACAAAAACAGCTGCAAAAGAAGCCACGTCTGTCAATGAATCATTAACAAAGTCTTGTAATTTTTTAGGCTTTTTAAAACTAGATTGATACTCATCAAAAATAGCCTTAACGTGGTCATCTTTATCTGGGAAAGCCCACATTTCAAATACCACTGGCTTTCCAGTTGGGGTTGCTATTTCAAAATCAAAACCAGCATTTTTTAAATGCAACATTGGCAATAGAGCTTCTACAGGGTGATTACCTGTAGAAAACAATTTACCGTTTTGCATCTTCATATTTTTTTGCTCCGTAAATATGACGAGGATCTTTGATTTTTTTCCTTGATATTTTTCATACGAAATGTTTTCGTAGTCGGTCTTGCTAACCGTTCCCAATTTTAATGCAAGTTTTGAAGGGCTGTATGAGCCATCCGACTCAAGAATTGGTGCTATTCCTAATAATTTTTTAAGCATCTCTTTTTTTTAATTTTAATTAAAAGCAAAAGTAAAATGAGCGTTTAACAAAAAATTTACCCTATGGTAAGAAAACTATTTGTTTGATTGTTCTGCTCTAATCCGACTCAAACTCTCTTGAGTAATTCCCAAATATGATGCAATGTGATAATTTGGAGTAAATTGTTCGATGTCTGGATATTGTTTTAAGAACACATTATATCGCTCATGAGCTGTTAACTGGAGCTGATTCAAGATTCTTTTGTGCAAACTAACAACATGGCGTTCTAAATTTTTTCGTTGAAATGCCTCGAATTCTGGAAACAATGAGTGAATTTCATCTAAATCTTTCGTGTTAAACGCTATTATGTAAGAATCCTTTATGGCCTCAACATTTAGCGTTGCTGGTTCGTCGGTATAAACTGCAATAAAATCACTTATCCACCAGCCTTTTATAGCAAATTGAAGGGTGTGCTCTTTATCATTTTTGTCTATCCCATATGACCTCAAACATCCATCTGTAACAAAGTATGTGTTTTTTACCATTTGCCCATGACTAATGAGCAACTCTCCTTTTGAAATCGCCTTTACTTTCGAAATGGAAGAGATATGCTCCTCAGCCTCAGCACTTAGAGTTATGCTGGATTTGATTTTATTAATTAATTCCTCCAAATTTTTGTTAGCGGTTCTTTCTAAATTTAATACGATATGCTATTCTACCTTTATCATTTCAACTAGCATCCAATCTACGCCCTCAATGGGGGCATTATCATACGCTAAACTCTGAAATGTTAGTTGATAGAACTCCCCTTCTTTAAGTTTTTCGATGTTATTCATTTTACTGTAATAACCCGTTAGTCTCCATGTATAATCATCCATATGAATAGTCACTCCATCACTACTTTTATTGGTATCAAATAATTCAAAATAAACTTCGCTAAAATCTCCAACGTTAACCTGATTGACCTTTGCCTGGAAAATTATTTTTTGTCCAAGCCAAGGATTATTTGGAAAAATATCTTTTGTTTTTTTCTTGCGATATAATAAATCATTTAGCTGAATGATGCTGTCCATTGCAATATCAATCGTATCTTGTTTTTGAGTATTCAATTGCACTAGATTTTCATTTTTAATACTCAATATTTTAAAATTATATATAACTGAATCCAAGTTCTTGGAGAGATTGATAATGACTCTTTCCATCTTTTTTTGAGTAGTGGAATAAGAAGCCTTCTCTGACAAAAGAACGTTTTCGAGACTATCGACTCTATTGCTAAGTGTCAATATCTGTTCTTTTTTTGATTGTGAGTATACCACCGAACCCCATAACAAAAAACACATAAGTGTGAACTTCTTTAGTATGAATACGTTCATTCTATTTCAAAAATAATCTAATTACTAGTTATGAGAATTAGTAACTCATATATCTTTCGTTAAATATCCATACATAAAACAGCGTATAGTATGGATTTATTTTGTTTAACAGGAATATTATACTACTCTTGGAGGTGAAATTCATGGTGATTAAATCATTTCTTATATCATTAAGAAAGCTAAGTTTTACAACCGTTATCTTATTTTATGCAGCTAGTATAAAAGCCCAAGATTATATCGATTTGATCAAATTTGACTATGCAATAACCCCCACAAATGCCTTTGACTCTTCAACTATTTCAACAACACTTCAAGAAATTAATGGTGACTTTACGCTTCCAATCGTGATTAACGATAATATGACATTTTTATCAGGAGCTATATACGAAAACATTATAGCTTCATTTAATCCTAATCGACCCAACGAATCCCTCACAGGCATTACCTTAAAGCTTGGAGCTAACCTTAAGCACAACAAACGATTAAGTGGCACATACATGCTGCTTCCAAAAGTTTCGTCTGATATGAAAAATATCGCTGAACGTGACATTCAGGTTGGGGGTGTTGTTTTGATGAAATATACCAAAACAGACCAACTAAACTTCAGATTTGGTTTGTATAGTAATGGTGAGTTATTCGGACCTTTTATTGTGCCCATAGTTGGTTTTTATTTCATAAATAATTCTAAAAAAATAGAAATAAAAGCAACTCTTCCTCTGTCTTTTAATGCAGAATACGCTATTCGAAGTAATATAAAAACAGGTTTAAATTTCAAGGGGCAAGTAAGAAGCTATAACATCAATTCACCCATTAGAAATGAAAACCATCGATACCTCGTGAAATCTACGAATGATATTTATACATTTTTAAGGTACGAAACCAAAAGTGGGCTAAACTTTCAAATGAATTTTGGACGATCTATAGGACGAACTTATCGAATGTTCAGAGAACAAGTAACATTGGGGATGCCGCTCACATACTTTGATGACCAACGCATCCAAATCAACCAAGACTTTTCAGATAGTTGGTTATTCAAGCTAGGTGTTTTTTATCGCTTAAGCCTGAATAAATCTTAACTTATCTACTCTAAGTAAGAATTAAACTTATTTTTGTGATTTTAAGAACGTAACAACTGCCACAATTTATATGTGGTTTAAATCTAATACCATGTCAATTAAAAATCAAATTTTATGTAGGCTAAACCAATGTACTTTAGCTACATTAATGAGCCTTAGTGTTCTGTGCTTCACTCAATCAAATGCAGCTACTATTTATGTAAAACATAACGCTTCAGGCTCAAACAACGGAACTACTTGGGCTAACGCCTATACAAGTTTACAGTCAGCTGTAGCAAACGCATCTAGCGGAGACGAAGTATGGGTTGCAGCGGGAACGTACAAACCTTCTGCTTATCCAACAGGACGAACCAGCACTGATACTAGAGAGTATGCTTTTTACTTAGCGTCAGGTGTTTCATATTATGGAGGATTTGCAGGAACAGAAACCCTGAGATCACAACGCGATTATGCAAATAATGTCACAATTTTGAGTGGTGACATATCAGGTTCTAACTGCTATCATGTTCTGGTATCTGCTAATGAAAGCTCGGTGGTTTTGGACGGTTTCACTGTTACCGATGGATATGCCAACGGTGGTGTCAACGCAACAATAAATGGTCAATCAGGTTTTTGGACTAATAATGGTGGTGGTATTTTCACGTACAGTACCACGATGACCGTAGCAAATTGTACCATTTCCAACAACACAGCAGGATATGGTGGAGCAATGAAACTTACCGGAGGTAATACTACAATTTCAAATACCTCATTTACGAGTAATAATGGTACCGCTCATGCGGGTGCAATAGATCTTAGCGGTACTCTGGTTGTAAGTGGATGTACATTTACCAGTAACACAACAGCTACTAGCAGTAACGGAAATGGGGGAGCAATAAAAATTTCCGGAGCTAATGCTACAATTTCAAATACCACATTTACGAGTAATGCGGGAAGAATCGGTGGTGCCATTCATCATTACAATTCGCAACTAACCATATCAACCTCTACTTTTAAAAATAATTCCGCAACAAATCATAGCGGAGCTTTATATGCTAGCCATACAGCATTTACCGTTAATAAGTGCATTTTTGATGGAAATACTGCTACAAACAATGGTGGGGGTATCTCCACTGGTTGGGGAGCTACTATGACTCTCCGTAACTCTGTATTCAGTGAAAATACTTCTGGGTCAAATGGAGGAGCTATCGCCAATGATATGCAAAATGGTTCTGCTACAAATTGTACATTTTATAATAATACCGCTTCTGGAACTGGTGGAGGTTATTATTCAGGACAAACATCAAACCATATAAATGGAAAAAACTGTATTTTCTGGGGAAATAAAAAAGGATCAAGCTCAACCGTTGCAGGTGCCGATATTCACGGTGGATCTTTTACTTATTCTCTAACACAGAGCAATAGTAACTTCAGTAGTGGAACAGGTATTGTAAATAATCAAGATCCTTTATTCGTCAACGCTAGCGATCCTGATGGGGCAGACAATACATGGATGACCAAAGATGACGGTCTCAAGTTAAAAAGTACAAGTCCTGCTGTAGATGCTGGTCTAAATAGTGCCATTAGTGGTCAAACTACAGATATTGTTGGTACTACTCGAATAGTCAATACTACCGTAAACATGGGTGCCTATGAACTTCTCGCCTGTCAACAAGGCAATGCCCTTCCATCTTCAGCAGCAACTTACACTGCTACCTATGCTGATACTGATGGTAACTATACCT
>Ga0228631_1000082_pt1 | contig 57751 bp, 45 predicted proteins | sample 39DmetaG_FD_183049 | JGI IMG/M metagenome (GOLD analysis project Ga0228631, IMG submission 183049) | Seawater microbial communities from Monterey Bay, California, United States - 39D | ecosystem: Environmental > Aquatic > Marine > Coastal | place: USA: California | collected 2016-09-28
GGCATAGTAGCAGAAAACAGCCAAATATTTCTCTTATCCGTATTGTATTTTAGGATTTTACTTATGTCCTCTTCAAAACCCATACTTAGCATTTCATCTGCTTCATCAAGTACTAATGTTTTTACATTACGAATATCTACGGCTACACGCTCTAATAGATCGATTAGACGTCCAGGTGTAGCAACTATAATATGAGTTGGTCTTCTTAATGATTTTATTTGCTTTTCTATCTTCTCTCCTCCGTATACTCCTTCAACAAAAATCTTCTCATCTATGTACTTAGTAAATTTAAAGAGCTGCTTTTTGATCTGTTGTACCAACTCACGTGTTGGAGCGATGATCAGGCCTTGCACTTCTGATTTAGTAGGGTTGATTGAATTTAACATAGGTAACCCAAATGCCGCTGTTTTACCAGTGCCCGTCTGCGCCAAGCCTATTAAATCCGTCTTTGTTCCAAATAGTAGAGGTATTACTTCTTCCTGAATTTCAGTTGGATTTATAATATTGAGTTCTTCCAGGCTTTTTATATAGCCTTTTCTGAGTCCTAGTTCTGAGAATGATTTCATAGTCGTATATTCTGTTGTAAAGGTAGTTTGCCAATTCGATTACCCATACATATTGCTATTTAAAGTGATAATTAGTGGAATGGAAACGAAATGACTAATCTGTTATGAGATACTAAATTGAAGAATTATGATCTAATTGAGTCCTTCTTACCATTATTATTGGAATTAAATATGCAGAAATAATCAATTTTAAAGATGTTACTTCTTCAAACATTTTCCTCTAGGTTCATTCCCTTCATAAAGTACTATATCAGAATGTAGAAACTTTGCGGCATCTGCTGAATCCTGTACTTTAGTAGCACTGCGATCTAACATTTCAGTTTCAAACTCTGTTAATATACTTTTTCTCACTCCTCTTTCTCTCCATTTAGAATAAGCTTGACATCCTTTTGCAATACCTCTCGCCAATGATAGAGCATCTAATAATGCTTGGTTGGCTCCTTGCCCTTTGAATGGACTCATAGGATGTGCTGCATCTCCTATTAAGGTAATCTGTTTACCTTTCTCCATCAATTCTGTAGTGAGTAATGCTCGATCATATACTGGATAGCCAGAAATCAGAGTTTCTTGTGTGGCTTCTATAATCTGAGGAATCGGATCGTGCCACTGAGTTCTTTTGCAAGCTTCTTCTTTGATTGCCAGAGGACCTTGTGCACTCAAATGTTTAGCCTCATCTTCAGACAGAGGAAAGCTCAATTGCCACATTATTGTATTTGAATCAAAAGGCATCATATAAATCCTCTCATTGCCGTTGACAGTTTGAAATACTGTAGCAGAGTCCAGTAAAGGACTTTCAAGTTCACCCAGAGCAGAAAGTGGGCAAATACCTAATATAACAATACAATCTAGGTAACGTAAAGGAGTGATATCATCACCAACCAACAATCTTCTCATCGTACTACGAATACCATCGGCTCCAACTACAAGATCTGCCCTGGCGATTTTCACAGCTCCATCTACTTCAAAAGTAAGATCAACACCTCCACCATCACATTCTTTATAATCTATTAAATGATGACCCCAATGCACCGCTTCATGGCCGCCGAGTTGCTCAAGAAGTGACAATCGTAGCGACTGACGAGAGATATGTATATTGGTACGCTTAGGAGTTTTCTTTGTATCGGATTGGCTCCACTGTCTCATGCCCCATTCACCGATTACTTTTCCTTCTGTAGTATGTACTATATGTTTTGTTGATATCACGCCTTCCTTAAGCGAAAGGATACCCAATGCCTCTATTGCCTTACTCGCCTGCTGCAATGTGAGTCCATAGCCTTGAGATCTTGCATCGAAGTTACTATCTCGTTCATATAGGGTAAAAGGGATGCCACGGTGCAAACAAGCTACTCCCAACGCAACTCCTCCAATTCCTCCGCCTATAATTACTACATTTGGATAATTTTCTGTATCTGTTTTTGGAGGACTTGTTGAAGGAAGTAAACCTGTCCCTTTGCAAGTCTCACATTTAACTAAACTTCTCTTTGGTCGAACTAGTGGCGAAGCTCCGGTATTAGATTTTTCAAACTGCTCCAATGATTTTTGGAATGCAAGTTTTACTTTTTTGCGAAGCTTACGACTTTTTTTACCACGACCTTGGCAATCAATACAAGTAGTCCAAAAAGCATTGTCTTTTTTCAATTCGTCTGATTCTATCACTTGTACTTTGTTTCACTACTAAGAATACTTTACAAAATGCATATTACAAGCAGTACGAATATTGTACAATTAGTCAATTCATATATTAATTTATTCATCAATACTACCTTATACCTCTGCTAACTGCTTAAACTTTCCTTTACTCTTTCTAATTTTAACAGCTACCACTTTATACTCTGGACACATGGCTTCACTATCATGTACATCTCCAGTAATATTATTGATCATTATCTCTGGAAAGTGGAAAGTGGTACTAACTACACCAGATTTCACTTGATTAGTAATCTTAGCTTTGACATCTACCTTTCCTCTTGGACTTTCTAGACATACATAATCACCTTCAGAAATAAAATGCTTTGTTGCATCCTCAGGATTGATCATCAAATAGTCATCCTTCAATATTTCTACATTATCAGTTCTTCGTGTCATCGCTCCACAATTATAATGCTCTAGTTCTCTATTGGTAGTTAGAATATAGGGATAGTCTTTGGCATGAGATACCAATTCTTCTGTCTCTCTCCAATTATTGAAAATAAATTGACCTTTGCCTATTTTGAATTCCGTTTGATGTAGTATTTGTGTATCTGTTCCATCCAGAGCTACTGGCCATTGTAAGCCATTATTACCTAGTCTATCCCAAGTGATCCCAGCGAAAAATGGAACAATTTGATTGATTTCATCTAACATTGTAGCCGCCTCATAATCAGGTTGCGCATATCCCATTCTATTCATTATATCTACGAGGATCTGTCCATCTATTTTGGCACCTTCAATTGGCTCTACTACTTGACGTACTGCCTGTACTCTTCGCTCACCATTGGTAAATGTTCCACTTTTTTCTAAAAAAGATGCGCCAGGTAAAATGACATCAGCCTGTAGGGCTGTTTCTGTCATAAATAACTCCTGTACTATTACTAAATCTGTATTATTGAGTGCTTTAATCACTTTCTGTGTATTTGGATCAGTCTGGACTACATCTTCGCCTATGATCCAAATAGCTTTTAATTTACCCTCTAGTGCAGCATCAAACATTTCTGGAATCTTGTAGCCAATATGGCTCGGTACATCGACTCCATAGAATGTATTATATCGTGCATTTACCTCAGGATTAGTGATATCCAGATAGCCTGCACCTTGATGCGGTTGCACACCCATATCTGCACTCCCTTGTACATTGTTTTGACCTCTCAGAGGATTTACTCCTACACCTCTCCTACCTATATTTCCAGTCATTAAAGCTAGATCAGCAATTTGCATTACAGTGAATGTTCCTTGGCTATGTTCAGTAACTCCAAGTCCATGAAACGACATAGCATTGGGTGCTGAAGCATAAGCAATAGCCGCTTGTCTAATCTCCTCTCTATCTACGCCGCTTATTTTTTCTAGTTTATTTAAATCTATATTAAATAATTCCTTTTTATAATCTTCAAAGCCCTCTGTTCTATTGTCAATAAAGTTATCATCCGCTAAACCTTCCTTAATAATATAGTACATCATCATATTCAGTACTGCAACATTTGTTCCTGGTCTCAATGCAATATGATGGGTCGCATAACGCGCTATTTCTGTGCGTCGAGGATCTAAGACGATAGAGACATTTCCTGTCTTCATAGCAAACTGTTTGAGCTTAGCACCCGTTACTGGGTGAGCATCAGTCGGATTGGCCCCAATGACCAAAATGCAACTGGTATCATTCAGATCATCTATAGAATTGGTAGCTGCTCCTGTACCAAAAGTTCTTTGCATACCAAGAGCTGTTGGCGAATGACATACTCTAGCACAACCATCAATATTGTTAGTGCCAACTGCCGCTCTCATAAACTTCTGCATCAGATAATTCTCTTCATTGGTACATCTACTTGAAGAAATACCTGCAATAGAATCTGCACCATACTCTTCTTTATATCCATTTAGCTTTCCTGCTAAATAATCGTACACTTCATCCCAAGATACTTTTTCAAAAACTCCATCTCTTTTGATCATCGGAGAATTTAATCGCTCTGGGTGATCATAAAACTTAAAGGCATATCGACCTTTTAGGCAGGTATGTCCCTGATTAACTTCGGCATCATATGGTGCTTGTATACTTAATATTTCGCCATTATTAGTAGAGATATCTAGATTGCAACCAACACCACAATAAGTACAAATTGTCCTTATTGTTTCTGTAGCTTCAATCGCTTTGGATTGAAAAACATCAGAAATCGCAGACGTTGGACAAGCCTGAGAACAAGCCCCACAACTTACACAATCTGATTCCATAAAACTCTGATCTATTCCTTTGATGATTTTAGAATCAAAACCTCTTCCAGACATACTTAATACGAACTCCCCTTGTACTTCATCACATGCTCTCACGCATCGATAACAATTAATACATTTTGACATATCTGAGGTCATGTAAGGATGACTCAAATCTTTTTCCCTTTCCAAATGATTATCTCCTTCTGGATATCTCACTTCTCTTATGCCTACCTGAGCAGCTACATCTTGCAGTTCACAATTTCCATTCACTTCACATGTCAAGCAGTCGAGTGGATGATCCGTTAAAACTAATTCTATTATATTTTTACGTAAGTCTTTAATTTCAGTTGAGTTAGGATAGATATACTGCCCTTCTGCGATTGGCGAATGACAGGAAGCCATTGTTTTCGCTATTCCGTCTTCCTCCAAAGCTACATCAACGCTACATACTCGACAACTACCAAATGGATCTAAATTAGGGGTATCACAAAGCGTAGGAACATATTTATCTCCCTTATGTCTTTTAATAAACGAAAGCATCGTCTCTCCTTCTTTGATTGGGTAAGGCTGATTGTTTATGTAGGCTTCTTTCATTGTATTCGATTGATAATTATTAATATCTAATTTTCACTTCTTTTGGGGTTATCATATTATTAATAAGTTGCAGAATTTGACACTAATTTATACCTCAAAATAAGAATCTAATTCACTTCCAAAATAATGCATACAGTTTCTAATCGGAAGAGGGATACCTCCACCATGAGCGCATAACGAGCCTTTTTCTAAGGTCGCCAAAAGATCGGTAAATAACCTTCTTTCTATTTTATAATCTTCATTTATCGCTTTGGTTGCGAGTTCTTGACCTCTCTTTGTTCCTAATCTACAAGGGAAACATTTACCACAACTTTCATAGGATGCAAAATCAAATAGGTGCTCGATATATTTTATGATCGGAAAATCCTTTGGTATACAAACTATACCCGCATGACCTAATAAAAATCCATTACTAGAGAATGATTCGAAATCGATGCGAAGATCATCTATCTTAGATATGGGTACTACTCCTCCTAGTGGGCCACCTATTTGCATAGCTTTGATTGGAGATTTAAATCCTCCGCCTAATTCGTTTATTACTAAGCGCAATGGAGTTCCCATTTCTACCTCATAGATTCCAGGTTTATTAAAAAAGCTATCCAAACTTACGAGTTTGGTACCGGATGATTTATCTGTACCTATACTCTTCCAATGCTGTCCTCCATTTTCTAATATATAATGCACACTAGCTAAAGTCTCTACATTATTGACAATCGTCGGTTTATTAAACAAGCCTTTTTGGGCTGGAAATGGTGGACGGACCCTAACCTCTGGTCTTTGTCCTTCGATGGAGTTGATCAATGCCGTCTCTTCGCCACAGATATAGGAACCTTGCGCTTGGATGATTTTAAAATCAAAATTGAATGAACTGTCATCTATATTTTTGCCAACCAGACCAGCCGCTCTTATATCATCTATTGCATTTTGTACGATGACTACAGATTCTGGATATTCAGCTCTGATATAGACTATGCCATGGGATGCATGAGTGGTATAACCAGCGATCAACATTCCAAATAATACAGAATGTGGTCTTTCTTCTAGTAGATATCTATCCGAATAAGCGCCTGGATCACCTTCATCAGCATTACAGATGATAAATTTGGTGCCGCTTTCTTCATTTCTACAAAATTGCCATTTTAGTCCCATTGGGAAGCCTGCTCCACCTCGACCTCTAACATTCGAGGATTTTATCTCCTCTAACACATCCCCAGAATCTCTTTTCAAAGCATCTAAAAATGGCTTATAATAGGTTTTGATACTGGTAAATGCTTTGGTAAGAATAGGCTTACCATTCGTTTCTACTAAATATTTGTCTTTTATCTCACTTAACTTAGCATTAAAGTCTATGTTCTTTAAAGTACTTCCAGAATAGTTCTTTCCATCCATATGGAAGGCACTATTTTCATGACAGCGACCCAAGCAGGTCATGTGTCCTATTTCCTCCTCCTTAAAATTGGATTTCAAGGTAGCCAAAACGGCATCTTGTGTCCCAGCACACAAACAAGCAGTACCATTACATACATACACCTTTTTGCCTTTGTTTTCTGGCTTTAGAAAGTCATAAAAGCTCGCTGTACCATAAGTATTGGCGGTTCCAACCAAAAACTCTTTAGCTAATTGGTCTAACGCCTCATTACTCGGAGTTCCCGTTGCTTGAGCAAGTTTACCCATTTTATCAAAAAGGTTATCCTCTATTCCCTTCCTTCCAGATAGTTCACTTAAATTCTTTGACATAAATAAATATTTAAAACGCTGAACCGTATTGTGAGGTAAGATAGTAAATTTATGAAAATCTTGTTGTATCAAAATCCGATAGGTAGCATATTATACAAGAGGGTGCGAATCATCTTCGCCTTTGCACAGAGCAGTTTCTTGTACGCGATATTGACCTCCTACAGCACTTTATCAAATGATAAGAGTTTCTGAGAGATAAACCTATGTGTACTCCTATCACCCATTAAGTAAAATAAACTTTAATACCTGATCATCTCCTGCAAATATCCTCCTAATAGATCCTCCAAATTTTCAACATTTTGTAATGAGTCGTAAAGTATATCCTGAGATTGCAATTGCATCTTTTGCTCCTCTGAAAGATGAATATTGAAAACCACAGTTTTGTATGCATTATCTAATAGTCCATTGGGATTAACAACAGTCAATGAGCCAGAAACAATTTCGGCACTAGCAGTCGTTTTGATTTCGTTACGTATATGATCTCAGGTCAAATATTCCAAATGAGGCTTCCTAAAATTCTGTAAAACCACCATTAGTCACTTTTTGATTCATTTTTATGATCACAAAAACCATCTTTAGAGGACTAGTCAATCCTTGGATGGCATGATACCATTATGACCAACTTATAGCATCGTAGTTAGCGTTCTCCAGTTGTTCTTCGACTGAACTTTATAATCGGCTGATTAAAGCTGTATTTGTAATATTTTCCATTTTTAGTTTATCAAATTGTTTTAATGCTATTTACTTAAGGTCTACATATGCGAAGTTATCAAAGCACAGGTAAAACCCTACCCAAAACATAATTCATAAATTTCGCATCATGACATCTAGTAAGCATACTGAAATAGTCATTCAAGGAACGCGAACCAATAATTTGAAGAATATCTCATTGAGAATTCCGCACAACAAATTTATTTTGGTGACTGGAATATTTGATTCTGGGAAGTCTAGTCTTGTATTTGAGATCACCGCCAAATAGGGGCAACCTATATACTTCGAAACAATACCCTAGTTTACTGGAAAGTTTATGGGGAAACTTAATCGTCCTAATGCTTGTGTACTTGCTGCTAATGGAAGTAAACGAAATACTACGTCCAAGAATTAAATCTATTAAACACACAAAAGCCATCTAGTAATTATACTAGATGGCTTTTGAAGTAATTTTAACTCTCAGCTAAATCCTACGATCCACAGCTTAAGCAACCATCATCCATATTACACACTTCACCTTCTAGAAATACTTGTTCTGGAGTTTTTTCTATTGCTGGCTCTTGATCTTCAGCTAGATCAACTACACCGGCAGTAGCACTTGCTTGTACTCTTTGGTGTTGCTTATCTAATGTGAATTTGATAGGATCTACAGCAGCTTTAGACCTTAGATAATACATACCTGTTTTCAGACCTGCTTTCCATGCGTAGAAATGCATTGAACTCAGCTTGCCAAAGTTAGGGTTCTCTATAAATAGGTTGAGACTCTGACTTTGACAGATGTATGCTCCTCTATCTGCTGATTGATCTATTATGTTTTTCTGGCTGATTTCCCATACAGTTTTGTAGAGATCTTTTATTTCCTGAGGAAGATCGAAATCTTGTATGGATCCGTTGGCTGCCATTAATTTTTGCTTCATATCATCATCCCATAAGCCTAACTTGATTAGATCGTTGAGTAGGTGACGGTTAATGATTACATACTCACCAGATAATGTACGTCTAGAATATATGTTAGATGTATATGGCTCAAAACACTCATTGTTTCCTAGTATTTGCGATGTAGATGCTGTAGGCATGGGTGCTAAAAGTAGACTATTACGCATACCATCTTTCTTGATGTCTGCTTTTGTCTTTTTCCAATCGTATCTGTCAGATGGTTTCACGCCCCACATATCGAACTGTAAAATACCTTTACTTGCGGGTGATCCTTTGAATGATTCGTATGGTCCTTCTTTTGCCGATAGCGCGTTAGACTCAGTCACAGAACCATGATAGATAGTCTCGAATATATCTTTGTTGAGTTGCTTCGCTTCTGCACCATCAAATGGCATACGTAACATCATATACGCATCCGCTAATCCTTGTACCCCAATTCCGATCGGGCGGTGACGGAAGTTAGAGTTTTGTGCTTCTATTACTGGGTAATAATTAACATCTATAATCTTATTAAGGTTCTTAGTGATGACTCTAGACACCTCATGTAATTTTTCGAAGTCGAATTTCTGATTTTCAACATCCACAAATTTCGGTAGTGAGATAGAAGCTAAGTTACATACTGCCACTTCATCTGGACTTGTATATTCCATGATCTCAGTACATAGGTTAGATGACTTTATAGTACCTAGGTTTTTTTGATTTGACTTTTCATTCGCTGCATCTTTGTATAAGATATAAGGAGTACCAGTTTCGATCTGAGATTCTAATATAGCGAACCAAAGCTCTTGTGCCTTTATCGTCTTACGTGCTCTTCCCTCTTCTTCGTACCTTGTATATAAAGTTTCGAATTCTGATCCGTGGCAATCTGCCAATCCTGGACATTCGTTTGGACAGAATAATGACCAATCTCCACCTTCTTGTACTCTTTTCATAAATAAATCAGAAACCCACATCGCGTAGAATAAATCTCTCGCTCTCATTTCTTCCTTACCATGGTTTTTCTTTAGATCTAGGAAATCGTAGATATCTGCATGCCAAGGTTCTAGATACATTGCGAAGGCACCTTTACGTTTACCTCCACCTTGATCTACATATCTTGCGGTATCGTTAAATACTTTCAGCATAGGTACAATACCGTTGGATGTTCCTCCCGTACCTTTGATATATGATCCTTTTGCTCTTATGTTGTGAATACTGAGACCTATACCACCTGCTGATTGAGATATTTTAGCACATCTTGTCAATGTTTCGAATATTCCACTGATGCTATCATCTGTCATCGTCAAAAGGAAGCATGAAGATAACTGTGGCTTAGGTGTCCCTGCATTAAATAAAGTAGGAGTAGCATGTATAAACCACTTCTCTGACATATAGTTATAGGTTTCTATTGCAGAATCGATATCGCTACCGTGAATTCCTATTGCCGCTCTCATGAGCATATGCTGAGGTCGTTCCACCACCTTACCATCACACCTTAGAAGGTATGATCTTTCAAGTGTTTTGAATCCGAAGAAATCAAAGTTATAATCTCTATCATAGATAATAGCAGAATTAATTCTCGCTTTGTTATCCATAACAATTTTAAATGTTTTGTCACCAATAAGACCGGCTTTCTCACCAGTCTTAGGATCTATATAATCGTATAATTTCTGTATTGTATTAGAAAACGATTTATCTGTATTCTTATGGAGATTAGATGTAGAAATACGTGCAGCTAATTGAGCATAGTCCGGGTGATTAGTCGCCATAGAAGCGGCAGTCTCCGCGGCTAAGTTATCCAACTCAGTAGTACTTACACCATCATATAGCCCTTGGATCACTTTCATAGCGATACCGGTAGGATCTACAAAATTACTATCTAATCCATAGCAGAGTTTTTTTACTCTCGCTGTGATTTTGTCAAAACTTACAGATTCTTTTTTGCCAGTTCTTTTTACTACTTGCATTGGATTGAGTTTAGAAAATTAAATAGTGTAGTTGTCTTAAAAAATCCTTTTGCTTTATTACCACAAGAAGCTTGAAATTCGCTTTAGTCACAATGATCCAGTTTTTGGGTTTGCCATTATGTCTTTAACTCCTTTCTGGCTACTTATGAAAAAATAGAGTCGAACCTATATTGCAAAAGAGGAAATGTAAGTCTTCATCTGTATTTTGAGACATCTGAAGACTTGAAAAAAGGTACTGGCTAGAAATCTTCATCTAAGGAGAATACCTGTTTATCTTTATCAGCCATCACTCCTGATTTTTGATAATCGCCTACTCTCTTCTCAAAGAAATTGGTTTTCCCTTGCAGAGATATTAGTTCCATCCATGGGAATGGATTTTCAACGTTATAAACCTTCGGATTTCCTAAAGATTCGAGAAGTCTATCTGCTACGAATTCGATGTACTGACACATAAGCAAAGCATTCATACCGATAAGACCCACTGGAAGTGCATCAGACACAAATTCCTTTTCGATCTCAACCGAATCAGTAATCATCCCCTCTATTACTGACTTGTCTAGTTTGTTTTGGATGTGCTCATTGTATAATAGGCATGCGAAATCACAGTGCATACCTTCATCTCTACTAATAAGCTCATTAGAGAATGTTAGTCCTGGCATTAGTCCTCTTTTCTTTAACCAAAAAATAGAACAAAATGATCCAGAAAAGAATATGCCTTCAACTGCTGCGAATGCGATTAGTCGTTCAGCAAATGATCCGTTATCTATCCATCTCAATGCCCAATCTGCTTTTTTTGCTACACAAGGCATATGTTCGATAGCATTGAAAAGGTAATCTTTTTCATCGTTTTCCTTAATATATGCATCTATTAAAAGCGAGTAAGTCTCAGAGTGGATATTCTCCATCATGATCTGAAATCCATAAAAGAATTTAGCTTCAGTATACTGGACGTCAGTTACCATATTATCAGCTAAGTTTTCGTTAACGATACCATCACTCGCTGCGAAAAATGCCAATACATGTTTAATAAAATGTCTTTCATTATCATTAAGTTTGTTTTCCCAGTCAGAAAGATCTTGGTGTAGATCTATTTCTTCGGCAGTCCAAAATGATGCTTCTGATTTTTTGTAAAAATTCCAGATGTCGTCATGTTGTATTGGAAACAATACGAATCTGTTGGGATTTTCCTTTAAGATAGGTTCGATGGGTGTACTCATTGGTTAATTTTATATATAGTTGTCAATCTCGTTGTCACTTTGTATGTTCCACAATGTCGAGGCTTATCATCTTCATCATCCTGATTTCTAAAGCATTTAATATGAGATATTCTCTTTACTCTACTCATATTTAAGATATGCTGTTATGAATATCTTGTTGATAAGACCAAGTCATGTCATCGAAATGATAAATATTTGATTTAAGAATCCAATATTTAACAAATACGCCGATTAATTACAATTGGTATTGAAAATAGAACGGTAAGGTAAAAAACCATCCTGTTGTTCTCCGATACAAATATGGGTAAAATGTCCTTGAGAATGAAATGAAAAAAGTCAAAAGTTATTAACACGCTGTTGGTAAGGTACATAACTCCCTTGTAGTCAACATAATAAAAATTATCATCATATGTCTTTTTGTTAATAACTCTTGAGGCTAGATAGCTAACTAACTAATAATGAGAGTAAAACGTATGTAGTAATTTTATCAGAAGTGTTTTCTTCTTTTGAAAAACCATATTATTCCGATTCCTAATACTATACTTACTAGTATAATAATTACAAAGGCATATTCAGTATCCTGCAAAGGTAAATACTTGAGATTCATACCGTAGAATGAGGCTACTAAAGTGGGTACCATCAAAATGATCGTTATGATTGTCAGACGATGGATAAAAATATTCATATTGTTAGATATAATTGAGGCATAGGCGTCCATCGTACTGCTCAATATATTGGTATGTACATTCGCTACTTCAAGTGCTTGTCCGTTGTCAATTATGATATCTTCGAACAGGTCTCTATGATACTCCAGATCTCTGATTTGCAAAAAATCGGTTCTTTTCATCTTAAGATTGAGCAGTTCGTTAGCATTGAGACTGTTCACAAAATAGACAAGACTCTTCTCTATCCTAAGTAATTGTCTGAGTTCTTTATCACTACTACTTTCATAGAGGCTTTGTTCGATCAAGTTTCGCTTGAGATTGAGTTGCTTGAGTCTATACAAATAGTCCAATACGTTTTGCTCAAATATCTGCAGGATAAATTTTTTTCGATCTGATGGAACAAAGTTCTTCACCTTATTAGTGGTAAATTTCTCTAATACCGTATCATCTTTGGAAGTCAAGGTGATGATATGACCTTTGGTTAATACTATTCCAATAGGAACTGTTATGTATATGGGATCACTATCTCTGTTATCATCATTAGCTACAGGAGTATTTATAATTACAAGTTCAACCTCGTCTTCTCTCTCGTAACGCGACCTTTCATCCACATCCAAAGAATCTGTAAAGTAATCAAGAGGTACATCAAGATCATTGGCTAATTTCTCTAGCTCTCCCTGATCAAATGGTACTCTTATATCAATCCAAGTTTCTTCCTGGATTCTATCTAACTCGACTAGTTCTTTGTTTCTCTTTTGGTAGTAACGTATCATTCTTCGCTGGATCCATCCAAATTAGATTATTTAAGAAGTCAGTGAGATTCTTACTCACTAACTATGCTGTCAGATTATTTACTAGTATTTCTTCGACCAATAAAAATCAAATAACAGCATAATATTACTATTTAAACAAAAATACAATGTTGTTATCAATCCATAGAATGATTTTCCTACTAATTTGACAAGAGTACATGATATCACTAATCAAAAGTCAAATACTAAGCCAATATATCTATATATATTATTTGATTAAATTAGTTCTACCTTCAGAGGTCTTATTTAATCAAGAGCGAAAAATATGCCGCCTCGTGCCATTTAAGAGGTACCGCAACTTTCGAAGGCATTAATTCTTACAATCAAAGTAAACACATATGTTTTATTAATAATATATTTGTCATTTACATTCAATTTATGATCCACCCTTTACCAACAGAGCATCTTTCGCCCACTCAACTTGCTGCTTTAAAACGGTTAGAATCTGGTGACCAAATAGAGGTCCGCTCCACAAGTATAAATAGTCTGATAGAAATAATAAATCTATTGAATAAAGGAACAGAAATAACCTTTTGCTGTGGTCCGCATGTTCTTAGAAATTTACAAAATTACAAAGAGAGGCACTTACAGCCAGAAGGAGTGCAAGATGTAATAAGGCTGTCAGAATCATATTCTCTCGCTTTGGACCGAATAAAAAATAATTATGATTCTTGCTATCCCAAAGCGGAGAAGGCTATCAGACATCAATATCTGGCTTTACTTCGATCTTTTGACCTAAATTTAACTGATAATGTTGATGTTGATGGTAGATTGAAAGGTATTCGTCTTGGACTTTCTAATCGCAACACAGAAATTTCTAAATTACTATCTATTTATAAGAGAACTTGGGATAGGTACTTCGAGATAGATCCAATGCACCACATCTTCTATACAACATCGACAGATGAATCTTTGTCTTTCGATTTGACCATGTGGATAACAACGGTAAACGAGATTTACAAAGATTTACAAAATGGTCTCAATGAGATAATCGAAGAAGAAAAGTCGCGTATACTGGATATCAAAAAGCGGCTTAAACAGTATTTGGTCAACTATCAGCATAATCGGACTGCTACAGATCTTGAACAGATTAGACGAAAGATCGGATTTTTAACTGCTGATTTGCCAAAAAAGTATTTTGGTGATATTTCTAAGCTGGCAATGTTTGCTGTAAACAATTGGGAAAGTGTGACGGTAAAATATCTAGCAAGACATAGTAGAAGATTTAATAGTCGGAATCATCAATCCAAGCTTATGCAAGAAGCCATGAAAAGACTTATAGCGGTTTTAAGAGACATTGACCAAAACGGTCTTGTTAATGTTAATATATCTAATAATCCACTCAGCTACGAAAAGCAAATCATACAAGTAGAAGACTTGTTGCATCAACTTTACTTTTGCAAATATTGGATAGCCGATGAGGGCGATTATATCGCTTGGAGAAAATTCTACGAGACCACTACAATCGATGATAAACAACTTTTGAATATACTGACTACGCTAGATTCGTCCGTCCTCCAGGATCAATTAAAGTATATAGCAATACAGCAGTGGAAGAATTATGTGAGGGACAAAGGAATACCGACAACAAATGATTCTCATGCTCTATTCGAAGCATACAAAGCGTTTAATACTGTTATAGATTGGAGTTCTGTTAAGCTTGTAGCAGATACTGTGTGTATCGGAGATTATACGGTGACATTTGATGGTGCTCACTATATATTAAATAATAGAAGTGATAGTGCCCAGAGGTGTTCAATCACATTAAACGATAGGACTTTAGAGAATATAAAACCGATGGTTACATTGGATTATTATAATAAAAGTAAGCAGGCAAACCAATTGGCTGAAGCTGTGGTTGCCTCAAAAGCAAAAATCAGAACCTTCCAAACAAAGTCACTTAATATCATCTCTTTTTTGGATTATACAGATAATGAGGAGATACTACGATTATTCGCAGACGCCAAGATCAATGAACTTAAAGGAGAGTCCGAATCTGATCTGATCAAAGGAAGTATACTAGAAGAGGGCAAAGAGAAAATTCTGCTTGTGTATGATGATATGCTCAATGTGCGGCTAACAGAGCATTATATTTGGCAAAGATTAGTGATTCAATGTATGTCATCAACTGGATATACAGTAATTTCTATCAACACTGAAGATGCGCTTGATCACATTAGTCTAGAAAAGTATTTGGCTTCATATCTGCATAATTCATCAAATGTAACTGCGAAGTGTGCCTTATGATAGATATCAATCTACATGAGTTTCGATCGCAATTAAAAGTAAGATCTGAAGGTAATACTAAGTTCATATGGGATCCTTTAAGAAAGAAGTACCTCGTACCTCAACCAGAAGAACTGGTAAGGCAGTTACTTATTCTATATCTCACACAGAAGCTAGATTATCCTATCTCAAGAATTCAAGTTGAAAAGTCACTCAAAGTATTTGGTCAAAATAAAAGATACGATATCATAGTCTACGATCAATATATAAAGCCCTATTTACTCATTGAATGCAAGTCACATAAAGAACTTATAAATCAATCAGTGTTAGACCAAGTATCTAGATATAACATTACGCTCAATGCACCTTATCTATTGGTAACCAACGGTGTACAAACATATTGTTTTGCTATCGATAAAGGAAATAAAAAAGTTAAGTTTTTGAGGGAAGTTCCTAATTATAATGACTAAAACTAATTAATATTTTAAATGCTTTGGGATAGCTAAAAGCTCAGATAATAAGCTATTTATCAATCACGATACATTGAATAAGTTAATATTCAAAGTTCTTAGATATTATTGTGGGAAGAACTATCTTGTGTGGAATATACCAAACTAAATGAGTAAAGACAAAATTCTTATCACTGGTGCCAATGGCCAGCTCGGAAGAGTATTAGCTTCAGAACTTCGTATACTACACGGCAAAGATAATGTACTGTCGACTGATATATCTAGTGTGGACATATTGGATAATGAACCATATGAGTTTCTAGATATCATGAATGTCACAAGATTACACGAGATCGTAGAGAAACACGAAATCACGCAAGTATATCATATGGCAGCGATACTATCAGCAAGCGGTGAGTTTAACCCAATGAAAACCTGGAAGGTAAATTTAGATGGTTATCTAACTATACTTGAGCTTGCTGAGAAGTTTCAATTAGACAAATTGTTTTTTCCAAGTACCATTGCAGTATTTGGAACTACCACACCCAGAAAAAATACATCGCAACATGTACCCTTGATGCCAAGTACTGTGTATGGCATCAGCAAATCCTCAGGGGAGCTTTGGTCTAATTATTATTACGATAGGTATGGTACAGATATAAGATCGATAAGATATCCAGGTATAATCGGTTATCAATCTTTGCCTAGTGGTGGCACTACTGATTATGCAGTAGAAATATATCACGCTGCTGTCAAAAGTGAAGAATATGTCTGTTTTCTTGCAGAAGAAACTAGATTACCTATGATGTATATGCCGGATGCAATAAGAGCCACGATACAGCTTATGCAAGCAGATAAAAATAATCTGAATATTAGAACTAGTTATAACTTGTCCGCGATGAGTTTTACTCCGTCAGAGATTGCAGAGAGTATTCGTAAAATAATTCCAGATTTCAAAATTAGTTATGAGCCTGACCATAGACAAGATATCGCTGCGAGTTGGATTGAATCTATAGATGATGGTATGGCTCGTAGAGATTGGAACTGGAAAGAAGAATATGATCTAGATGCTATGTCGGTAGATATGATTAAGAATTTGAGAATGCAGTATTCAGTTGGAAGTTAATGTAAGAATGCTATACTGCAGACAGCAGAAGAAAACTTACTTAATAGAATAAAGAAAAAACAGAAAATGTCAGAGAGTATAAATAAGGCGATACAAGCAGAATTAAATCAGATTAAAAAAGATGGTCTCTTTAAAGAAGAGAGAATTATTGTAACTCCTCAGAGTTCTAAAATAGAAACATACAAAGGTCATCAGGTACTTAACTTTTGTGCTAATAATTATCTAGGATTATCATCCCAACCAGAGATTATCGAAGCAGCAAAAGCTGCCATTGATTCACATGGATTTGGTATGTCTTCGGTTAGATTTATTTGTGGGACTCAAGATATCCACAAGGAGTTAGAGCAAAAGATTTCAAAGTTTGTAGGTACAGAGGATGCAATACTCTATGCTGCGGCATTCGATGCCAATGGTGGATTATTTGAGCCATTACTTACTGCAGAAGATGCGATCATATCTGATACACTTAATCATGCGTCCATCATTGATGGGATAAGATTATGCAAGGCGAAAAGATTCAGATATATTAGTAATGATATGTCAGATTTAGAAACTAAGCTTAAGGAAGCCCAAAAGTCTGGCGCTCGACGTATTATGATCGCTACCGATGGTGTATTTAGCATGGATGGAGTAATTGCTCAGATAGATAAAATATGTGATCTTGCAGAGAAGTACGGTGCATTGACTATGGTCGACGATTGTCATGCTACAGGATTTACAGGTATGACTGGAAGAGGAAGTGCAGAGCATTGCGGTGCTTTTGGAAGAGTAGATATTATCACAGGTACATTTGGCAAAGCGCTTGGTGGAGCGTCGGGTGGATTTACTGCCGCTAGCAAAGAGATAGTGTCTATGCTTCGTCAGCGATCTAGACCTTATTTATTTTCTAATACATTGGCCCCAGCAATTGTAGGAGCATCATTGAAAGTATTGGACATATTAACAGAATCTACAGAGCTTAGAGATAAACTAGCTGAAAATACTGCAAGATTTAGATCTAAGATGGTAGCTGCTGGTTTTGATATAGTAGAAGGTACGCATGCTATCGTTCCGGTTATGTTATATGATGCGCCTCTTTCTCAGAAATTTGCTAATATGCTTTTGGAAGAAGGAATATATGTGATAGGATTTTTCTATCCTGTAGTGCCCCAAGAAAAGGCACGGATAAGAACACAAATTAGTGCCGGACATTCATTCGATCAGATCGATAAATGTGTAGAAGCATTTACAAAAGTTGGTAAAGAATTGGGTGTTATTTAATAATAATAAATAAAGCAGTATTGTAAAGGATATCTTCATTTCATTTGTGTCTACTGAAGAATCTTTTAATTCGGTCACGATACAGCTATATTACTCAAATAATGTAACAAAGAGACACATCATGCGGACAACCCCAATCGATATATAGGTGCCGTCTAGGTAAACCAAATTCCCAACGTATCTGAATCGTGAGACTGATTGACTAACTAAAGCAAACAAAACATCTAATAGATTTAACTTTTGATTTCACTAAAGATCAAGAATTACTAAGATTTATAAATCATACAAAAATTTAGAAATCTATATTTTTGTATCTATTTTAAATAGAAATTAATATCAATATCTATACTATGAAAGATAATTTAAGCTTTGACGAATTTATCTGCATTACATTATTATATGCCGCTAATGTAAATGAAGAGTTTACTCCTAAAGAAAAAGCTACTATTATCAAATCTGTGAGTATCACTACCTATGAAAAGATCTATGCCATCTTTGATAAGATGAGTGACTTTGAGGCACTTGAAACGATCATGGCATATAAAGGTATTCACTACCCTACATCAGATAGAAAGCAAGAGGTGCTAGACAAGATTGAATCTATATTCAAGGTTGACAATGCCTATGATATAGTTGAAAAAGAAATATTTCATTTTCTAGAAAAATTACTTTAATGGATCTAAAATTAGAAGGAAAACTATTCATAGTTACTGGTGCAACTAGTGGATTTGGTAGAGCTATCGCTATAACGCTCATTGACGAAGGTGCACATGTAATACTCAATGCTAGAGGTGAGGAAAAACTTAATAAACTAAAATCAGCCTATCCAGATCAAGTAGAAACCGTAGCTGGAGATATAACTACAGATGCTACAATGTCTGAGATCATTTGCACACTGGGTCTCCGCAGACTAGATGGTGTACTTATGAATGCTGGCGGCCCACCTGCCAAATCATTTGTTGCTACAGAAATGGATGATTGGGACGATTCTTACGCAAGTATTTTACGTTGGAAAGTGAAATTCACAAAAATACTTTTGGACAAGTTTGTCGATCAACAATATGGTCGTATACTATACATCGAAAGCGTGAGTGTCAAACAGCCAGTAGAAAATCTAGTTTTGAGTAACTCACTTAGATTAGCCGTAGTAGGATTTGTAAAAACACTTTCTCAAGAAATTGCAGACCAAGGAATCACGCTCAATATATTAGCACCAGGATATCACGCTACACCAGCGATGGAGCGATTGTTTTCCCATAAATCTAAGCTTCTAGGAATCACTCCAGCAGAAGCTCGACAACAATATGAATCTGAAATGAAGATGAGTAAATTAGGAAATCCAGAAAACTTGGCTTCCCTAGCAATATGGTTATTATCTGAAAAGTCTTCGTTTATCACCGGACAAACTATAAGTGTAGATGGCGGATTGGTAAAGGGGACTATGGGATAAAGACATTGGTACTTATAATAAACCTTCTCGAAATTTTTTGGATTCATCAAGCCTCTTGAATTATGAAGCAGCAATAATTATGTCATAACGGAATTACGATGATCAACAAAGCTTTATTTAAAATTTATAAAGAAGCACTATCGTTAACTTTTTTTGATACAAAGCTTCATTCATATGTAATTGCAACTACGATGATCAACAAAGTTTTATTCAAATATCTGACTCAGACCTAATATAAAACCATGATCGCTGATCCCGTATTTGTCTTTCGCCCAAGCATAGTCCATTCTAAATAATGTGAAAGGTCCAATACTAATACCTTCTAATCCTACTGAATATTCGTAGTAGTATTGATCTTTGTATACCAATGCATTACCACCTACAATTATATTAGCGCCCATATTTCTGAATAATGGAATGCGATCCAAGATATAACCATCAAAATGATGCTCAAAAAATGCAGTTCCAAAATTTTCAGTGGTGCTATACACATACTGAGGCATCAACTTAAAAGTGCCTAGATTACTACTAGAGTAATTGATGAAAGTCTCGTTACCTCGGAAATGAAATAAGTCAGGAAATGCTACCGATTCATCAGAAAAAAACATGCCGCCTTCTATTAAGTATGAACTGTAGCCAAATAAATTTGTGTTCACTTTTTTGTCCAAAATTTGAATTTCTAATTTGTTGTATGATACATCATTCAAGCCTAGGGTATAATTAATTTGAAACCTGGGTGCACCACTTTGCATACGACTTTTAAAAGCTAGAAACGACATATATTTTTGTCCTGGATACCAAATAAATTTTGTACCTAGAGTAACTGCATCATGATTTTCTAAGAAATACAGAGACTCAAATTCGTCTTTGCCGATGACATCATTAGGCCTATACGTATAATTGTCTTCACTCCAACTATAGTCCGAATTATTATTCAGTGGTCGACGATTTTCATAATTGACAAATGGTATGAGATAGATTCCATTAGATACTTCTCTTGTGACTTTGGCACTCACATATCTTTTTTCATACAAGTGAAGAAGGTTACACTTAGAAAACAAACTATACAGCGAATTGATATTCGACATCACCGGATTACGATTATCTAGCTGACTGTACTCACGTCCTCCTCCAAGAAAAGCGTTTCCATAATTTTTACGATCAAATAGATACCTTAGATTTACAGATGCCTTGATCTTTTTATCTGCATATCCATAGCGAATTAAAGGATTAATTTTGAGCTGCTTATTTTCTGTACTGTCATAAATCCTCGCTTCGAAAGCTACTGACAAAGTATGACCTTCCACCGCATTGAATTGATAAGTACTCAGTGGACTTTTATAGCTATAATATCTTTTACCAAACGTCTGATCATACTCATAGCCAAAGAGTATATCTGACCATTTAAATTTATTATTGGCTCTATCCAAAGAATCTAGGTATGGCTTCGATTCCCATATTTGCTTCAATGAATCTTTACGTATATAATCTATCTTTTCTTCGGCGGTCAATGGTATAGGTCGGACATCTTCCCAGAAAGCACTATCTCTAACTATTGCATCTTTATTCATACTAAATAGCTCGGCGGTAAAAGTACCATCTGCCACCTGCTCATTAAGTTTATAATCAGAGAATATATAATTAAATGAGCCACCTATTTTGAAGCCAAACATATTTGCAGAAAATTCTAGTGTTTGCGATAACAATGGATGACCATCAAATCCATTCAAAGAAACGAATATCTGCTTCACTCCAATAGTATCAAAGAACTTTAGCTTAACCGATTTACCGGTATATTTGAGATCTATACTATGAAGGCCCCAACTATTTTCATAGATGTAAATTATACCAAAAAAGCAAGGTTGATAATTAGACTTGGGGATTACTTTTATTTTATTAACCAATTTTCCATTGGTATCATAGCTAGTCCCCAATAGTTTAAATTTATAATAGTCCATGGAATTGTCTGCTAAAGGCGTGATCATACTTCTATTAAATTCCTGATACTCTTTATAAAAGTCAAATCGTGCATTGCTAAACTGATTCGCATTGAGACCATTATCACTTCCACTGACAATGGAGCTATACATTTCTTCTTTTATCTTATCAGGTCTTTCGAAAGTAATTTTAGACTGAGACTCTGACAGATATATAATTCCTTGCCTTGTAGAATCATCTAATATACCGTCTAAATTTCCGATATCTTGGCCAAATATACTTTCCGGTGCATCTAACATCTTGACATTCCCTTTAACATATACATGGGCAGTATAGGATTGTATAAGATTCTTATTTTTATTTCTATTCTTGATGGCTTTTCTAATTATGGCATAAGCTGGATCTTCTGCATTTGCCGCGATGAGTATATCATTCATTTGATAAGCAATCTCTTTAAGTATCACATCATTAGATTGAGCAACACCATTGATAGTGATTTTATGCACTACTTTTTCATATCCGATGTATTGATATACGATACTATAAGTTCCTTTTGCTAATTCTAAGTTATACTCACCGTTTTCATTAGCTATCGTACCCTGGGCTGTACCTTCTACATATACAGAAGCATAAGGGAGCGTATCACCAATTTCGCCAGTAATCGTGCCAGTGAGTTGCGATTGGGCACAAGGGATTAATAATAGAAAGAAAAATAGAATATATATATATTTCATATAAGTGTTATATGAGCTCACAAGTTAAGTATAAGAATCCTAAAACGATATTTATATTGTTGAATACCCCATTACTGTTTAAGATCTTAATGAAAAGATCATAAAAATGGTGAAGTTATTCAGGTAAAGCAATTAATTTATTTCTAACTTAGATTTAGTATTAACAATGCTTATAACTTCATTAATATCCTAAAGACTCAAAATATTTATTTGGGGCTACAACTATTGAGATAATACTTATCTTGAGTTCTTGATTTACGGAACCACATATCTCTCAAAGACTGTAATAATAAGATCAGTTTGGCTTCTTATTTTATCGGCGGCCTATCTATCGGCTGTGGTAGCACAGGATACCATTCCTACCATCATAATAGAAAAACTTGAAGATGCATTGGAGAATCAAGCAGAGGATGCGGAAATAGACATCAATAATATAGCTGACGATCTGAGTTATTTTAGTCGTAGCCCCATAGATCTTAATAAAATCTCTGAAGTCCAAATGGAAGAGATGCAAATCTTGAATAGTATTCAAATACAGGATTTTCTTAGTTACAGAGATGTTTTTGGGCCTTTCTATTCTGTATATGAGTTGCAAGCAATCAAATCCATGGATATGGAGACGATAAGAGAGTTTTTGCCCTACGTCAAAGTATCAGGAAATAATGAGCAAAAAACATTCAATCTCAGCGATATTCTTAGCGAAGGAACTTCGCAGGTACTTTTCAAATGGAAACGTATACTCGAAGACCGCGAAGGATTTGAAAGCAAAGACGGCGAAGCACCGTGTTACCTTGGAGACCCTAACCATCTTTTCGCTAGATATAAGTTTGACTACGGACAGGTATTTAAGATGGGTCTTACTGGAGAGAAAGATCCAGGAGAAGAATTCTTTACAGGCAGTAATAGCGATGGTTTTGATTTCTACTCAGGATACATAGCTGCGCGCGATATCACTGGTTGGCTTAAAGATGTTACCCTAGGTGATTATACGATAAGTATGGGACAAGGATTGATTCTACACAATAGTTTTGGAGGTAATAAGAGCTCGCAGGTGATGAATATCAAGAAAGGAGGCCGTGTGATCAAACCTTATAGCTCAGTAAATGAAGCAAACCAATTTAGAGGTGCCGCGACAACATTAGGCTTACACAAAAACCTAAATCTGAGCGTATTCTACTCCAATAGTGATGCAAACGGAACTATCAGATTAGATACTACGATTGATAATGGATTCAGCAATGTAAGTTCGATCATAAGAGATGGATTCCATAGAACAGAGAATGAGATAGCTAAAAAAAATAGCGTTACGCTGCAATCTACAGGTTTCGCATTGGAATATAAGCTAAAAGGCCTAGGCCTATCACTTAATGGTCTCAGAACGAACTTCAGTCTCCCTCTGCAACCTACTCAAGATTTGTATCGACAATATAGATTTTCAGGTGATCAATTGACTAATTCTAGTATAGGATATAGTTATAGATGGCGCAATTTCAATTTCTTCGGAGAAGTAGCCCAAAGTGATAACGATGGTACCGCTCAGGTACATGGTTTGCTATTGGGTTTGGATCGAAAATTCGACATCTCATTTTCCTATCGAAACTTTGACAGAGACTACCAAGTGCTCAATGCCAATGCATTTGGTGAAGCCAGTAGCCCTGATAATGAAGAAGGCTTGTACATGGGAATCTCCATAAGACCGTATAAGAGATGGGCTGTGAGTGCATATGTCGATATGTGGCGCAATCCTTGGTTGAGTTTTAGAAGAGATGCTCCAGCTAGAGGAGTAGAATATTTTGGTAGAATAGAGTACAACATTAAACGTAAGCTCAATGTCTACATGCAATACAAATACGAAGAAAAACTTCGCAACACCAATATAGAAACCAATCCTATAGATGCATTGGGCATCAGCAAATTACATAGGCTAAGAGTGCATCTGACTCAGAGAGTCAATAAGAGCATAACTCTTAAGTCTAGAGCAGAATTCTCCTTATTTGATTTACAGAATAAAACCTCGAGAGGTAGCCTTTTCTATCAAGATTTTGTGTGGAGGCCTGAAGGGGCTAGTTATCAGATTACTGCTAGATATGCCTTATTTGACACTGACAATTTCGATTCTCGTATCTATATGTACGAAAACGATATCTTGTACGAATTCTCTATCCCATTTTATCAATACAAAGGGTCTAGGTTTTACATCAAAGCGAAATATAGATTTAGCAGATTACTCGGTGCAGAGATGAGAGTATCACGTACCCATCTCAACAATAGAGACACTAGTGGAAGTGCCGGTCAAACCATCAACGGACCGGATAAGACAGAGGTAAAAGTCTTATTGAAGTTTAGATTTTAGACATACATTGGGAATATTTTTTTGAAGAAACTAAACTATTGTAAAGGAAATAAAATGAGAAAATACAAAATCGTTCTTGCAATAGCTTGTCTGTTCATATTATCAGTGAAGTGTTCAAAAGATGAGCCTACACCAGATAGCGAACTATCAGCAATAGAACAAGCTCAACTAATTGAAGCTAAATTAGGACCTATTCCGACCTTCACTTGTGAAGATGGAGTTTTAATTCCCATTTATGTCAATGGGATTGAGGTTTTTGAGGATAAACCCGATGGTGCTTGCGACAATCCTGATTTAAAAGGAGCTTGTAAAGTTGGAAGTCGCATAGGAAGAATTCAAGGAACGTATGAAAACGGTGACCCAAGAGCGGAAGTAGTATGGGTTTTCTTTTGCAGACGAGGTGACAATTTTGCACAGATGATTGGTCACAACACTACCACAGGGAAAACCTGTTTTTTGGAATTAAAAGATGGTTACTTACCGACTAATACATTTTTGCAGCCGAATGTTGATGTTCCAACCCCAAAAGACGCTGATTATAACGATGCTTGGAAAGCACCTAGAGCAATAGCTATTCAGGGATGCAATGATTGCCACCGTTCAGACCCTTTTATACATTCAAGATGGGTTGTAGGTGCAAAAATGCCCAACAATCCAAACGAACCTGTTTTACCAGAACTTGCAACACCAAACAGCCCATACTGCATAATTGGTCCAGACTTTAAAAGTTGGGAATTAAAACATATAAATATACAAGGCAATAGTTGTCTAAGTTGTCATAGATTGAGTAACATCAATTCTTGGAATTCATCTAACAACACCGATTGGAATTTGTATATGCCTCCAAATAACCCTGGTAGTCAAGCATCCGATTATCAGGAAATTAAGGATTATATTTTGAATAATATTTCAATGGAAGATGTGCCTCCTTGCAATTAAATAACTTGACTTAAACAATAATTGTAAATGAATTAATAAAAAATTTAGAAAATAATTTTTGGGGAGTTGTTATATCATTAGTCGGTTTTTTTTAGGTATCTGTCGCAATAATAATAGTAATGTTTAGTAGAGCACTTATTATTGGATTTTTAAAAAAGTAATATCAATTTAAAGAATTAAAACAGCATCCTGCGGGATGCTACACTTCATATACTAAGCATTATCAGCAAGAAAAAAACTAAGGATAATACATTAGTTCTGAACTGAATAATTAATATTAAATATTAAATAAAATGAGGTTTTTATCTTTTATAACAATTTTTAGTACGATAATTTTCTTAGGAAGTTGTAACAAAGAGGATTTGTCTCCAAATACTTCTGATGCTGATTTTGATGTGCCTATAATCATCCCTAAGGGAGATGAAAATTATCTTACAATGGACTCTGATTACGTTTTTGATCAAAATGCACTTCACACTTTCGAACTAAAAATTTCAGAAAGTAATCTTGCATTTCTGGATGCTGATCCAGTTGCTGAAGAGTATGTAGAAGGGATGCTCATTTTTCAGGGCGATACTATCAGCCCTGTAGGCGTCAGATACAAAGGCTCAGTTGGGGCATTTGTGGGTTGTTTGTCAGGAGGCAATGTCTTCGCACCTTCAGGAGAAAAGACCTGTACTAAGTTGTCTATGAAAATCCAAATTAACTGGGAAGGGAGAGATGAAAAATTTTTCAAACAAAAGAAATTGCAATTTCATTCTATGAATCTTGATCCAACTCAGATGCATGAAAGACTTGGTTATTGGTTATTTAGAGAATTGGGAGTCCCTGGCCCAAGATCGGTGCACTCAAGACTATTGATTAATGATGAGTATGTTGGGTTATTTGCATTGACAGAACAAATTGACAATAGGATGATCAAGTACAACTTTGATGATGACGATGGAAATCTTTATAAAGAAATTTGGCCACTCAGTATGTCAGGTGAACCATACAGTGATCAAAAATATATTGATGCTCTCAAAACAAATGAAGATGATAACCCAAGCATTGATCTAATCAAAAATTTCGGTGAAGAAATAAAAAATGCTAGCTCAACAGATATCAATGCCATCGTTGAACAATATATGAATATCGATGAGATCATATCTTATGCAGTAGTAGATCGAACTATCAGGCATGATGATGGTCCTTTTCATTGGTACTGTGGTGGAAATGATTGCAGCAATCATAATTATTATTGGTATGAAGAACCATCTAAAAATGAGCTTCATTTGATCCCATGGGATTTAGGTAATGCTTTTGAAAATATTAATAATACTGCCAACCCCGTTACGCTAATTGCTGACGACTGGGGAGAGACAAGCAATAATTGTGAGCCTTTTCCTTTTGGGGGTTTTGGCATTGAGCAATGGTCGGCATCGTGTGATAAACTTATAAAATCCTGGTCTACTAATACGGAGCTGTATGATCAAAAGAAACAACTATTGATTAACGGTTCGATGTCTGTAGCGTCTACAGATCAAATATTGACAGATTGGCAAAATCAAATTAAGGCAGCCACAGTGGAAGCTAGTGATATGCACAATGACGCTTTATCGCTTGTTCAGTGGGAAGCCGCGATTATGAATTTAAAAGAGCAGCTTGAGTTTGCGAGAAATAATTAGAATATTGCTGATAACAATGTTTATGAAATCAAAACTGCCTATCGGCAGGCTTCACCTCAGATACTAAACGTTACTGAAAGCCTAAGTCTCCAGTCCTAGGTCCGGAGGATAAAGAATCTCTTGTAAGTTGAGTTAAGACTAAATCGTCTCTAAGATCAGTAAATCTACTTCCGAATAATCCCAGGCCGTATGAAAGACTACCTTCATACACTGGTATTTCACCACTACTTGTGATTCCTAAGTTGGCTTGGCCAATACGTATATAATCTGAAATCTCGATTGATCCAGATATTAGTGTGAATGATGCACCCCTTTGCTGACGAGTAATGCTTGGATCTACGACAAGAGAGTTACCAACCAAATCATAAAATCCAGTACTGAGTACATCTATCTCATTAATCTCAGAATTCTTCAATAAAGACCAATCTATGCTCTTGGGGGTCGTTACCCCATCTATAGTCTCATCATAGAATAATCTCACATAGGCGTCATAGATCGCATTAGTCGAATTGTTATTCCAATTGATTCTAAATCTTCTTGCTGGATCTATGTTTAGTCCGCCTTCATCTGCAGGTGTAGCTAAAAATGGGGGTTTAATTAAAACTGTAGTTGCTTCTATCTGAGGTCTATTATCCCCTATGTCGATAGTCAACATATATTGCTCCTCTGGTTCTAGTGTAATATCTGCAGTACGAAGTTTGTACAATGTATTTGGTGCAGTAGCAAAAACTCCATCTTGCCTAGGATATCCTTCAAGATTTCCATCTACCTCATCCATTATCCATGCCTCACCAGTGGTCACTCTTGTCAATGTCACCACCGCATCAGCGTAATACAAACTATCTGGAATCTGAGCTATATCTAATGCAGAAATATTCTCATCTATAAATGCTCTCTCTACTCTAAAATATTGAGCGGTATCAGCAGCATTGATGATAGCATATACCACAGGTATTTCTACTTTATCTGTAACTAAGTCAAAATCGTTATCGCAAGCTGTGAAAATGACTACAGAGACAATGATTGCTACAAAACCTTTTACTATCTTATTCATCTATTAATATAGAATTTTTTAATGTTTTCAGTTAAACCACAAAATTAAGATAAACAATGATTTTTTAGATGCTTAAGTTGTACTACTTTGAAGAAAAATTGTGGATATGTTTTTCATGATATTTTATAACCGTTATATTTCCATACAGCATTTGAAATAGTCAAAGTTTAATCCAATCAGGACTTTGGCGAATTCTATTAAATAAGGTTTACGAATTAGTTTAATTATACAAATACAAATAAAGATTATACCTACCTTGTCCAACTTAAAACTTAAGAGATAATGTCGACAGCTAAAAAGGATGTAAAAAGAGTGACCGTACATACTATTCATGCAATGAAGCAGAAGGGAGAGAAGATATCCATGCTTACTGCCTATGATTATAGTATGGCTAGGATCTTAGATGCCGCAGGCACTGATGTTCTATTGGTAGGTGACTCTGCGAGTAATGTGATGGCAGGTCATGAGACCACATTACCTATTACACTTGACCAGATGATTTATCATGCCTCATCCGTCATCAGAGCAGTGAAAAGGTCTCTAGTGATCGTAGATCTACCTTTTGGTACCTATCAAGGGGATAGTAAAAAGGCACTTAACTCTGCTATCCGAATTATGAAAGAGTCTGGCGCACATGCGGTAAAACTCGAAGGAGGACGCGAAGTAAAGGACTCGATCAAACGAATACTCAAAGCTGGAGTCCCTGTTATGGGCCATCTCGGTCTGATACCGCAGAGTATTTATAAATTTGGTACTTATACTGTGAGGGCTAAAGAAGAAGCGGAAGCTATTAAGCTTCTTGAAGATGCTAAGATGCTTCAAGATATAGGTTGCTTTGGTATGGTACTAGAGAAAATTCCAGCAGAACTGGCGAAGCAAGTTTCTCTATCTGTAGATATTCCAACCATAGGAATTGGTGCTGGACCTGATACTGACGGTCAAGTACTCGTTACGCATGATTTACTAGGTATTACAAAAGATTTTCATCCACGATTCCTTAGAAGATACTTAGAGCTTTTCGATACTATCAAAGGAGCGGTAGAGCACTATATAGAAGATGTGAAGTCTAACGATTTTCCTAATGAAAAAGAGCAATACTAGAAAGAGATTATGAAGGCTTGGAAATTGATAGTTATTGTCTTAGTAAGCATGACGGCAGGCATGGCCTACTTTGCCTATACTATCATCTATAGCCCAAACGTCCCTTCCTCCCTCGAGGAAACAAGCTTCAATCTACCTCATGGCACTGATTTCAAGGCGCTAACGAAATTACTTAGCGATAAAGGCATCATAGAAGATGTCTCTAGTTTTAAAATGGTTTCAAAGATTATGAAATTTGATACAAGAAGAAATATCTCTGGTAGATTTGAAATTGTACCAGGATGGAGTAATCGCGAACTCATTTCCCTGCTAAGAGCCAACAAGCAAGTAACTATTAATGTCACGATTAATAGTGTTAGGCTAATAAGTGATATGGCGGATAAGGTATCTCAATATATAGAACCTGATTCGCTTACACTGCTCAATTACTTGACGGATGAAGATAATCTACTTGAATGGGGATATACCACTGAAACAATTCTATCCTTGTTTATTCCAAATACTTATCAGTTTTATTGGGATACTTCTCCAGAAAAATTTGTCAAAAGAATGCAGACAGAGCATGACAAATTCTGGAATACTAAAAATAGAAAAGAGAATATAGCCAAACACGGACTTACACCTTCCGAAGCCTATACCCTAGCCTCTATTATCCAAAAAGAAACTACTAATCCAAAGGAGATGAAAACCATCTCAGGGGTATACCATAATAGACTCAAACAAGGGATAGCCTTACAAGCGGACCCAACCGTAGTATTTGGGGTAGGTGATTTTACGATCCGTAGAGTACTTAATAAACATCTAGAGCATCCATCGCCATACAACACATATATACACTTAGGACTTCCACCTGGGCCTATCTATATGCCTACACTTTCTAGCTTGGATGCAGCCATATTTCCAGAAGATCATAAGTATATTTTCTTTTGTGCTAAGCCTGGATATGATAATGAACATTCTTTTGCAAAGACCCTCAGTCAGCATAATCGCAATGCGCGTATATACCACTCATGGCTCAATAAAGAAGGCATCAAATACTAAACTCCAAATTTAAATATTTATTGAATTAAAAATACCTATCATTTGAATATCAATTAGTTGCATTGACTTTTGATTAATATCTATTATATTTGAACTATAATATAATAGCAAAGGTTACTATTAAAGAATTTTATAAAATACAGTTTTTAAATTTTAGTATTCTGTACTATTGGCATGATACCAAGGTTAAAAAATTCTAAGATCAATTTATTTATCACATTAATTATTTTTTATTATGAATATTTTTGTTGCGAAACTCAATTACAGAACTACAAAGGAAGAACTACAATCAGCATTCGAACAATTCGGAGAAGTATCTTCAGCTAAAATTATTATGGATCGCGATACTGGTAGATCTAAAGGATACGGTTTCGTAGAGATGTCTGATGACGATGCAGCTAATGCAGCAATTGCAGCACTAAACGAAAGTGACCTTGATGGTCAAAATATCGTAGTTAAACAATCTGAAGATAGACCAAAAAGAGACAATCACGGTGCCGGAAACAGATACTAGCATACTAATAGAAACATTATATGAGAGTCAGTTGAATATATTCAGCTGACTTTTCTTTTATATAATTTTGTGCAATTGCTCAGTAATTCAGATTGTTCAATCTTAATGCCGAATTATTTTTTTATTACCATTTATAAACTATAATGACAAAACAACAAAAGATGTGGTACGCTATGGGTGTACTCATAGGTACAGACTTCAAAGGACAAGGAGAAGCAACTATTGACTCAGAATCGTTACTCGCAGGTATGACTGACGTATACGCCGGCAATGAAAAAATTGTAGCAGAAGAAGCAGCTCAAATAGTAGGTGATTATAGAGCTCAAAAGATGTCAGTAGTAGGTACAGCTTGGTTAGCAGAAAATGCTAAAAAAGAAGGCGTACAATCACTTCCAAGCGGACTACAATATAAAGTGCTATCTAAAGGTGATGGGGCTAAGAAGCCAATAGCTGCTGATACAGTAAGTACTCACTATGAAGGATCATTGATCAATGGTCAAGTATTCGATTCTTCGTATAAAAGAGAAGAGCCTGTTGCGTTTCCACTTAACCGTGTAATCGCAGGATGGACTGAAGGTATCCAGCTTATGACTGTAGGAGATACATTCGAATTTTATATACCATTCAATTTAGGATATGGCGCTCAAGGCGCTGGAAATGATATACCTCCGTATGCTACATTAATATTCAAGGTAGAGCTACTTGGAATAGAGTAAATTTTGGATTTTATGATTAGTTATTTATCTTGTCATAAATAATATAAAGAGCTGCAAGACTTTGTTTTTGTGGCTCTTTTCATTTACTAATAGCTAGTTACATCTAGCAAGTCATCAACCCTATAACTCCTTCAAAGGAATACAAATAACACTTTATAAGACAGCGCCATTTCTCTAATCGCTTCATTTTTTTATCTTTAGAAAATATTGATATACTAAAAAATGAGAAAGAAAACCAACCGAAGGAAATTCATAAAATACACTTCTATTGCTTCTGTAGCTGCGATGATTATTCCACGGCATGTATTGGGTGGTGTAGGTTACGTATCGCCAAGTGACCAAATTAGAATAGCTACTATAGGCGCTGGAGGAAAAGGTAAGAGTGATACATTTAATGCTGCAGGTCTGATCAATGGCTTAGGAACCGCTACTGAGCAAATCGTAGCATTATGCGATGTAGATTATAAGCAAGCGGCTAAGACATTTGGAATGTTCCCGGATGCTAAGAGATACAAAGACTATCGTAAGATGTTAGCAGAGATGGATAGCGAAATCGACGCTGTAATTATTTCTGGTCCGGACCATATGCATGCGCCAGCAGGATTGGATGCTATCAGTAGAGGAAAGCATGTCTACATACAAAAACCACTTTCTCATGATGTGGCTGAGGCCAGAGCATTGACAGAAGCCGCACGTGAGCACGATATCGTCTCACAGATGGGTAATCAAGGTAGCTCCTCTGATGATACTCGTCGTATATGTGAATGGATAGATGCTGGGATTATAGGGGAAGTAAGAAATGTGCATTGCTGGACTAATCGCCCAGTATGGGAACAAGGAATGCAAAGACCTAAGGAGATACAAGCCATACCAGATAGCTTGGATTGGAATCTTTGGTTAGGTACAGCTCCTAAGCGCCCGTATCACTCAACTTATCATCCGTTTGGCTGGAGAGGTTGGTGGGACTTTGGTACTGGTGCTCTAGGAGATATGGCATGCCATATAATGGATCCAGTAGTACGATCGCTAAAACTGAAGTATCCTACTCACGTTCAGGCATTTGCTCCTTTTCATGTTCGCAATTGGAGACGAATAGATTCATTTGAGGCACCTCCTCTAGCAAGTACGGTACACTTTGATTTTCCTGAGAGAGATGGTATGCCACCAGTACATTTAGTATGGTATGATGGAGGTATGATGCCTCCGAGACCAGCAGAACTTAACGATAATGAACCTATGGGCAATGTGGATGGTGGTGTTATTTTTGAAGGAACAACGGGCAAAATTATGTGCGACTGCTATGCTGCCAACCCAAGACTACTGCCTATTAGCAATATGAAAAGATTTCAAGAGCCAAAGCAAACCATAGATAGAGTGAAAGAGCCTAATCATCAACAAAACTGGATCTCGGCTATTAGAGGCGAATCGGTTGCCAGTTCTGGGTTTGATTATGCAGGTCCATTCTCGGAGATTGTATTAATGGGTAACCTAGCAATTAGATCTCTATATGCTCAAGAAGAAAGAGAAGACAATGGAAAAAAGTATAGGGCCTTCACTGGTGTCGGAAAACGCTTAGCCTGGGATGGCATCAATATGAAAATTACCAATTACGAGCCAGCTAACCAATTTGTAAGGCGTACTTACAGAGATTTTTAAAACCCTAATTTGATCTTCAAATTAAACTTTCAAGATCAAGTTTAAAACAAACTATATCTTCCTAACGCTATTCCAATCACACATTTTAAAACCTGATCAGGATACTTTAATTTGTACTTGTTTTCTAGTGCTCGTGACCGCTATGGTCACCATGATCATGGTCATGTCCATCGTGATCATGTCCTTCATGTCTATCTGTCTTGTTATTTTTATTTTTCACAAGATCCATTTTACATACTAGACATGAACCCTCTTTATCACCCCCACTACCCTTGCAATGCATTGGACAGGTATAGTCCGACGTCCACTCAGGTCCTGACTTATCGATAGTACCTTCCGGAATGTGCTTATGCATATTGTCACCATGCTCATGCTTACAAGATGTCACTGATCCTACAAGTACAAATGTGCAGAGTACCAAAATTATCTTCAATAAAGATTTCATAAATAACTTGCTTTCGATTAATATTATTAAGCTAAATTAAGTTGAAATCGATAGATGACACAGATATTTCGATATTCTTATTGAAATATGATAAAAGCTGATTACGTTTGAATATCTTTTTATGACAGAAATTTAAATTAGAATCCACCTATGGAATACAAAGATTCATCAAATCATGATTCTGAAAATCCAAGCTCTAAATGGTATATAGAATTAGTAGATGGCAATAAATTCATTATTCTATTTATTTTAAGTTTAGGATTGTATGCGATTTGGTGGATGTATAAATCTTGGCGATTCTTTCAACAAAAAGAAGAACCAGATATGATGCCAGCGGCTCGAGCAATATTTGGAATATTTTGGGCTTATCCATTATTTAAGCGCATTCAGATATATGCCAAAAAAAATGGTTATACATCTACTTATAACAGCGGATTATTATTTGTAGGATATTTCTGTATGAATCTATCTTCAAGATTACCAGATCCGATAGGCCTAGTAGCGATAATGGCTTTTGTATTTCTGATACCACCGGTTAGGGCGCTCAATTTTGCTATTATGAATTCTGATGAATATGATGGTGAAGAAGTAGGCAGATATTCTATAGGTCAAATGGCACTTGTCGCATTTGGTATTATCTTTTGGGCGATGATTATATTAGGATTATTTAGTGAGCCTAGCTTCTGATAGGAAAGACGAAACAAAATTTTAAATCACATCTCTACCAATAAACCATCTACACAATCAATTACTCTCGCAGGATAATCATTGATTAATCGACTATTGTGAGTGGCAAATATAGTCGCTGTACCAAAGTCTTGATTGATTTGTTGAAATAGTTGAAAAACTTCATCACTAGATTGTGGATCTAGATTACCAGTTGGTTCGTCAGCTATGATGAGCTCTGGAGTATTGAGTATAGCTCTAGCGATACATAGTCGCTGTTGCTCTCCACCACTAAGAGAAAACACCTTCCGGTCAATCATATCAGTCAATCCCACGGAAGCCAGTACATTATCTACCCTACTAAGCACTTTAGTTTTATCTTTCCAGTCAGTCGCTTCTAAAATGAAAGTCAGATTTCGCTTTACCGACCAACTAGGAAATAAACTAAAATCTTGGAATACCATTCCAATTTTTCTGCGAAGGTCTGGTATTTCTATCTTGGAGATTTTAGATAGATCAAATCCTAAAACATCTGCAAAGCCTGATAGTAATGAGTACTCACCATACAGAGTTTTGAGCAATGTAGACTTACCAGTACCAGAACGACCTGTAACGTAGCAAAATTCTCCTTGCATTACTTGCAAATTGACATCGTGCATAACTTCTTTCCCTTCGTTACCGATTACGCATTGTTGCAAATTGACTACCATGGTGTGAAATATTTTTTTTGGTGTAAAACTTAATACTTACCGAACAAATTCTCCTAATACTAGGTTAACATTATGTTACTAATTATGATATCATTTTCTAACTATACATTTCTCATTAAATATATAAAGAACTATGCAAATAACTATTGAAGCACCTTTTACTTTTACTCATGAGAAAAGAGAGTTCGTGGAGAGCAAAATCAAGAGCTTAGATAAGAAGTACGGTCTTAATATCACTCAGGCCAACGTATTCTTTAAATTAGATGACGGTAGTAACCCTAAGGATGTATTAGCAGAGATCAGATTGAGAATTTCAGGTAGCGATATATTTGTTGGAAATACTGCTGAAGGTGATGAAAGAGCATTCGCTGCAGCATTCAAATCTCTAAAGCGACAAGCAAAGAAAGTCAAAGAGAAACGCAAGGATCACAAATCTCCAGTTAAAGAAATGACAGATATTGTCTATAATACCTTTGAAAATAGCGTAAAGGCAATATAAAACAGTAATTTTTTTTTAGCATAAAAAAATATGAGTTCAGTTGACCATGTATCGCTGGACTCTTTTTTATAGGGGGATGGACAATTATACTTAGATATTAGTAAGTCTACTCTTATGTATTACATATATATAGTGTATTGATCAATTGGTTTACTATCATTCCATATAATTCATCTCTTATTCTATCTTTGCGACTTTATAAACACATTATACTTTTAAAAAGATATCATAAATGGCATTACAATGCGGAATTGTAGGACTACCAAACGTTGGAAAATCAACTTTATTTAATGCGTTAACATCAGCAAAAGCATTAGCGGCCAACTACCCATTTGCAACTAAGGAGCCAAACATAGGTATGATTACAGTACCTGACGAAAGGTTGGACAAGCTATCAGAGCTAGTACAGCCAGAGAAGGTACAACCGACTACTGTTGAGATTGTCGATATTGCAGGTCTGATCAAAGGAGCCAGCAAAGGTGAAGGACTTGGAAATCAATTTTTAGCGAATATCCGTGAAGTAGATGCAATCGTCCACGTTGTGAGATGCTTTGTAGATGATAATGTAATTCACGTCGATGGAAATGTAGATCCAGTAAGAGATAAGGACATTATAGATACTGAGTTGATTCTTAAGGATATAGAAACAGTAGAAAAAAGATTAGATAAGCAAAAAAAAGCTGCTAAAGGTGGTGATAAATTAGAAGGAAAGAGAGTTGAGATTATAGAAACGATGATGGCTCACCTATCCGATAGTAAGCCAGCGAGAAGTATGGATCTATCAGAAAATGGCCAGGAGATGCTCAGTGAGATGCAGTTACTTACGGCTAAGCCTGTTATCTATGTTTGTAATGTAGATGAAGAGTCTGTCATAGACGGAAATGAACATACCAAAGCATTTGCCAAGTGTATCGTCGGAGAAGATGCTGAAATGATACTTATTTCTGCAGGAATCGAAGCAGATATAGCTGAGTTGGAAACTAAAGAAGAGCGAATGGAGTTTATCGAGGCTATGGGTCTTGCTGAGGCAGGAGTTAATCAAGTTATCCGTGCATGTTATAACATACTTAATCTTATCACTTACTTTACCGCAGGTGTTAAAGAAGTGAGAGCATGGACCGTTTTGAAAGGATCAACCGCTCCGCAAGCAGCTGGTGTAATTCATACTGATTTTGAAAAAGGATTTATCCGCGCAGAGGTAATTAAGTACGCTGATTATACAGAGCATGGTTCTGAGTCCGCTGTAAAGACTGCTGGAAAGCAAGGAATCGAAGGAAAAGAATACATTGTAACTGATGGAGATATTATGCACTTTAGATTCAATGTTTAAGTATTGAGATATACTTACATAGCATTCTACAAGCCATTTGACGTACTCTCACAATTCACCAAAGAGATAGAGGCGCATAAAACTTTGGCTGACTATTTAAATATCGCTAAGGACATCTATCCAGTGGGAAGATTGGATAGAGATAGTGAAGGTTTACTACTGTTGACTAATGATAAACAACTAAATCACAAACTTTTAGACCCAAAATACAATCACCCACGCACCTATTGGGTTCAAGTAGATGGCACCATAACTTCTAGAGCTATAGTTGGTCTAGAAGCCGGTCCAGTCATTAAAGTTGGAAAGTCCATGTACAAGACTCAAAAATGTAAAGCAAAAATTATTGATCGGCCTAATCTTCCAGATCGTATTCCCCCTATACGCGTACGAAAATCTATACCTACTAGTTGGGCCTCTATTACACTCACAGAAGGTAAGAATAGACAAGTAAGAAAGATGTTTGCTTCTGCAGGATTTCCTGTATTGAGACTAGTTAGAGCTAGTATCCAAAACCTTGATCTATCTGGCCTAATTCCAGGTGAACATCGTTTAGTCACTAAATTTGATTTACTTAATATAGATCCCGAATAGGCTAAACAGCGTTAGCTCTGCCAATCAATCTACTACACATATTTATATAGTTAATGCGAAAAGTGAAAATTATTAATAAAAGCTAGGCAACAGTTGTCATTTATGCTATAAATAATTACTTTTGCACACATTTTATAACAAATTAATCTTTCAGTAATGCCAAAGATGAAGACGCACAGTAGTGCAAAGAAGAGATTTAAGATTACTGGTTCGGGTAAAGTTAAGAGATTTCAGGCTTATACATCTCATATGATGAGAAACAAGTCAAAGAAAGCGAAGACTAGACTAGGTGGATCAACTCTTGTATCTAAAGCAGATCAAAAGAGAATCAAAGCACTGCTTTGTATCCAATAATATTGGATTTTATTTTTCTATTATTTAACGAGGATACAGGTTTAAAGAATCAAAAAAACAATTGATCCCTGTATTGTACTAAAATTTCAAATTATGCCTAGATCGGTAAATGCCGTAGCTTCAAGAAGAAGAAGGAAAAAAATCTTAAAAGCAGCCAGAGGATACTTTGGTGCTAGAAGTAAAGTCTATACAGTAGCTAAAAATGCTGTTGAAAAAGCAATGCAGTATGCATATATTGGACGTAAGCTTAAGAAAAGAGCTTTCAGAAGATTATGGATTGCGCGTATCAATGCGGCAGCGAGGCAAGAAGGAATGTCGTATAGTACATTCATGCATGGTCTATCGAAAGCAGGTATCAAACTAAATAGAAAAGTTCTTGCTGACCTTGCAATGAATCACTCAGAATCATTTAAGACACTTGTAAAGCAAGTGAAGTAAGCTTAGCTTTTTAGTAATATATAAGAAGGGATAATCTCAATGAGGTTATTCCTTTTTTTATGACTTATACAGAGAAATACCCTAATGACAAATCAGGAGCCAAGACCAAAATATTATGGGGCTATTCTGCATGAAAATCTTGTATCATTTTAGTCCAATCCATCAAATATTTAGGAGCCGAAATACTCTACCAATCCAAAGTAGTTTGCAGCTTGAAGTACAATCAACGCGTATACACCTGCAAGTAGATCATCTGCCATCACACCAAAGCCATTCTTAATCTTACGGTCTATAGCGCCAACACCTAATGGCTTTAGAATATCAAAAAATCTAAACAGTCCGAAGCCTAACAATATATTAAACCAGCCGTAAGGCATAGAGATAAATGTAAGCCAAATACCGATAGACTCATCCATTACAATCTTATTCGGATCATCTCCCCATTCGTCCTTGAGAACTTCACAGCACCAAGTGCCTATGATTGTAAATACAATAGTCAGTCCTATCATCCAAGCATTGATATCCTCAGAAGCAAATTGATATATTAAATAGTAAATAGCTACTCCAAATGCAGCTCCCCAAGTACCTGGAGCCCAAGGAATGAATCCAAAGCCAAATGATGTTCCTATCGCTTTTGCTATCGTTTTCTTCATACAACAAATATATCTAAATTACCAAAACCTAAATACTTAAGATGGACTGCACATTACGCACAGCCCACCATTAATTCTTTACTATATTATTAAGTAAATTACTTAGTCACTATTATCCTTCCTGTTTGCGATCCATTTACTTTTACGATATATACGCCTTCTTGGAAAGTAGAAACGTCTATCATAGCATAGTTTTGCAATCCAGATTTTATTATCACGCTCTGTCCACTCAATGTAAAGAGCTCTACCCTATGACCAGAACCTTCTGGAAGATCTATAGTTAGATTAGCACTAGCTGGCACAGGATACATACGCAGCGTTGTAGTCGTCAGTTTATCAACACCTGTCAGGAAGTCACAAAAGTCCTCTCTTGGCTCTTGCTCTATCCATCCTTTTGAAGATAAGTCTTTTCCATCGAATGCCTCAAAATCTACAGGATATTTATGAGATCTAAATGTTAGGTTATTATTCATCAGTAAAGTATCTCCCTGTGGAACTACCGCTCCACCTCTTAAAGGAGTGATATACTCCCAAACGATTTCATTATCTGGAGTAATCTCAAATGTATATCCAAATCGCCCCACTGTAATCAAATAATTATCATTAACTAATTGCTGAAAGCTAGACAATCCAGTAGAGTGCATACTCTGAGGGCTAGGATGTGTAATTGTAAGATCAAAATCGGCCGGTATATATTGACCATCCATTATCATATAATTACCATCATAATCGTCGAACATAGGATCAAAAATATTGACAGTACTAAAATCAGATCCCACTCTATTGTTAAACACCATCACCTTACCAAAATCTACTTTTCCTGGACTGATGTGCTCTAGATTCCAATGTGTATCATGCTGAAAGAATAGTTTCTGATCCGTAGAATCTCCTGCTCTATATGTCATTGGATTTCCCCACCTATATAGTAGATCTCCACCTTGGCCCCACAGACCACCAGTAGATCCAGCTGCGTCCTCGGTACTTGTAGTATGGTCGATCACCCATATCTCATTAAAGTAAGGGATACTCAACATGATCTGATTAAACTCTGGGTGATAATCTATAGCATTGGCATGTAGCCAATCCGCATCACCATCATGTGTGTCATAATTAATATCAATCAATTCTGGATGATCTCCAACTACTCCAAAGTTCGCTTTTGTTTCATCGTAGTCTTGGATTAGGTGATCCCAAGCATGCCACTCCCAAACGACCTCTCCACTTTCGGGATTGAGCTCTAATACGTAGTCTGGCCATAATATATTGTCTGGAAGATTAAGCGAATCTCTTCCTGCCGCTATTGCATCTTCTTTGGATATCGACTCCCAACTAATAGCGAGAACATTTCCACTAGGTAAAACTTCAATATCATGGTGTAATCTATCATTTCCATCATTGAGAGTAAAGGTTGACAGCAGCTCATTTTCCCATGATTTTACTTCTATCGTCGCACCGCCTCCTCCTGCCCATATGGCATCACCAGACACAGATGATGGTCTACTTGTAGTTACGAGATTACCATTCTCCATTAAGTATGCTGTATTCCCTGGTTTCGTTTCTTCTGCACCTTCCCACTTATGCACAATCTCACCACAATTATTGATAAGATAGACGTTAGATTGATTGTGAGGATAAAGCAAAGTATATCCATCATCAGCGAGCCAGCTTTTGAGAGATATTAACCCTACGGTATTATCTTGAGCTAATATGCCTGTCATAAAAAAACCCATTAGCAAAACAGTGAAAGTTCTTCTCATATCATGAATTTTGTTTGGTGACAGTCCCTGCTAACACAGGCACTTCATTCTTATTTATATAAATTATTAATCTTTAATTATTTTAAATGTTTTCGTTGTATAATTCACCTCATTTATTATTTGCAAAAAGTAACAACCAACGGAAACATCTAAGTTTTTACGAATCACATTATCACTAGATCTGAATGTTGGCAATACTTCTCTACCAAACAAATCAAAAGTCTTAAATACTAGCGCCTGTGAATCCTCATTTACAATAATTAATTCATTCACAATGGGATTCTCTAAAAGCTTCACCTTAACAAGCCTCTCGTATTCCAAAGCTACCTCTTCTTGTACTATATCACAGTCATAATTACTATTTAACTCTATTGGCCCCGAAGGTATCAAATCTCCTACAAGACCATTATAATCTACAGTATATCTTTCTGAGGCAAATACATCACTCTTTGGACTATTATCGCCTTGTGTAGATATATTATTGCCCAATACTGGATTGATGTATTCCCAAACGATTTCTTTATCAGGAGTAATCTCAAAAAACTTACCAATCTGACCTTCAGTAATAAGTATATTTTCGTTAGGAAGCACTACAGCGTTAGATAGACGTGCAGAAAAGAAACTGCTCACGGGTGTACCTACATAAGCGAAATTGAAAGACGATGGTCCGAATGCAGTATTCGATTCGATAACATATTGAGTTCCATCCATTTCCGGCACCACAATTTCTACAGATGAGAATGACCCTTGTGGTCTATTGATACCATTGTTAAATACTATCAATCCATTTTTATATTGCCCTTGATCTATCCAATTAGTGCCATGCTGACTGTAGAATTTTTGATCCATCGCAGTACCTCTATCGTAAGTAATTGGATTGCCATATCGATATAATATATCTCCTCCCTTACCTGACATACCACCGATATGACTAGCAGACTCTTCACTACTAGTCGAGTGATCTATGATATAAAACTCGTTGTAATTACGACTATTGATTACGATTTGATCTAACTCTTCATTGTAATCGAGCGCATTGGCATGAAATCTATCTATATTGTCTAAAGATCCTTCATAGTTGATATCTATTAATTCCGGGTGTTCGGATAATACACCGTAATTATCTTTAGTCTGATCAAAATTTTGAATTAGGTGATCATTCATATGCCATTCCCATTCTACTAGAAAATCACTGAGGCCAACGGGTTTAATTTCTAATATCAATTCAGTCCACATCCCATCATCAGCTATCTCATCTGGATACCTTCCAAGTTGTATAGCTTTAGATGGAGAATTATATTCCCATGCCAAAACGAGTATATTTCCATTCGGCATTGGCTTCACATCATGATGCTGATGATAATTAAAATCTGCACCAAGTTTAGATTCCCATATCAAATCTCCACTCCAATCAAATAATTGAACAAATCCACCTGCACCTCCAGCATAGAATGTACCTTGAACTCTACCTGTTCGCAACAGGTTTCCATTTTTAGTTAAGTGTGAAGTAAGAGCAGGATTATACTCGGAGGTCCAACGATTGATCTCTTCACCGCAATTATCTATCAAATACGTATTAGCACTATTAATTGGCGACATCATAGTATAACCATTGAATGACTCGATATCATTTCTGATGAGACCTATTGTATTACCAGTTTGACTCCATGACGGACTACTGCCAATTAGAATCAAAAGTGTAAAAAAACAAGCAAGAATAGCTTTCATAAATTCTAGAATAATACAAACAACAAGGTAGAGATATACTTTCTAAATACTATTTAAAAACCTAGAAATTCTTACTTACTTGTCATGACAAACATAACAAAAGAGAAAGCAGAGAATATGGCGTATATAATAGCTAAAGAAATCCTTCATCTTTCATTATTAAATAAAGATTCTTACCTTTTACCCAATTTAAATTGGGTTAGAAAAGACATCAATATCAATCAAAGATTCAGACTTTATGTTATTAATTAGAATGAATATTTCTTCAATTTACTCATTATAAAATAGTCAAGATTTACACAAGTAACACTTGCACATATTATGTAGCTTACTCCTTTTAATATACAAAATACACGGGATTAATAATAATACCACCAAAATTCACAATGCCCGTTAATGCATCCTCATTCACCATATGACCAACTATTGTCGCATTCAACGATGAAGTAATATAAACATAACCTACTTCCATTATGAGTCAAAGGACTAATAATGAAGCTCATTTAAGAACGATCAATACTTTTACTAAAATCTTAAAATTATCAAAGATAAATTTGATTCAGCATAGTTTTAAAGTGAACGTTAAAAAATAAAACATAGGAGAGTTAAGAAAATGCTGAGTATTGGTTTGTTCAAAATACTATAATACTAGCTGCCAATAGCTTAATCGGAAATACCACATTCAATAAAGAAACCAGCTAAAATAGATTACTCAGCCAAATATAAACACATTCAACATCCACCTATTTACTAAATCTTAATCTTTTCATATTAGATACTTTGTCGTTACTAATCTTAATCAAGAGTAGTATATATCTATACCTGTTAATATGATTTTACTATATTCTTGAGGAATAATTTCATATTATTCTATTAAGAACAAAATAATAGAATCACCTCGATTACTATGAGTCAAAAAAGCAAACAAATATTTCAGCTGGTTTCTTTACTTTAAAGATTACTTCAACTTAAAATCGCCTTTACCAACCATAAAACCATTGTTATAGATTTCTACATCATAGATTCCCTTAATTATCTTTTCACTTAAGCTAAGACTAATGCAGCCTCTAGTATCTTCATTTTGATAATCTATAGAACCCGAAGTAGTATACATGACTTGTGTATTATCAAGTTTGTTAGTCAAAACTCCTGCACCACCATTACTATCTGCAATAGTTTCACCAACAGGATCAATAATCCTAATATAAAATTCTTGTTCTCCACCTTTAGTAACTACATTAGTCTCTGTAAGAAAACAAGTTCTCAGCATATTGATATTCTTAGCTTTATTTTTTTTCTTAGTTTTTCCATCATCTTTTACTTGGTAGCCTTGCACTTCCATGTAATTAATTTTGATTGCCTCTGCGATATCCACTTTATCAGATAATATAGCCTTCTCTTTAATTATCTCTTCTTTTTCAACAATCAATATTTCTCTAGCCTGAGCGATCTCAGCGTATAGTTGGTTAAGAGCTTCCTTCTCCTTTTTGAGTTGCGTATTAGATGAAGTAAGTAATTGATTGTCATCTCTGAGCTTTGTTAGCTCTTTGATGTATTGTTCTGCTTGATCTTTTAACGCTTTCATTTCTTTACGTGCTTTTCCTAGTTCACGTTTCGACCAGATAAGGTTGTTGATCTTCTCTTTTTGCTCTTGAAGACTCAACTTTTGGCTATCAATAAGTTGATTGAGTTCCTCATTGTCGCCTCTGAGTTCATCTAATCCTTCTATTGCAGCTTTATAGTCCTGGTCTAGCTCAGTTTTAATTTTCTCAAGTTCAATAAGTTCCGTCTTTTGGTTAGCTGTATCCTGCTTTAATTGACTATTGATGTACAACTGATATCCATTAAGTCCGAGTAACAGTATTATTCCTATTAGAGCATAGCTCAATAAATTATTTGATTTTGTTGACATTAGATATTTATTTTTAAACTTTATTTTATTGAGTTATTGTAATTAAAAGTATACGGTAATTGATTTGTAACGAAACATTTAGATTTCAAACAGTGTAAATATCAAACTTTATTCTATCAATTTCTATTCTACAGCTCAAAATAGTAGTTATTACCTAAACTTATGCGCTAAAAGAAACCATTTCATGGAAACGAATTGTAAAATAAATGACCTAATAGTAAAATTAAAATCTTAATTGAATTAGTATTACATATGAGAAATTAGAAATAATTTTGACTAATTTGAACGTAATTGACTGATGTTTCTTGACTTTATCTCTAAATATTTTTTCAGTCTAATTTAAATAAAAATAGGATATTGAATGATTCTTCCGGGATATAAGTACTTTATCTCTTCTATTAGTAGTTCAATGCCCTGTTTAGCTAAAGCATCTAGTAAAATTGATTGTTGATTTACATAAAGATCTATATGAGATTGCATCACTTTCTCATTCATTTCTTGAGAATGACTAGCAACATAAGCTTGTACTTTCTCTTTATTAGAGAATGCAAATTGGATGCTATCTTTCAAAATGGCCTCTATATCTTCTTTGACACTTTGAGGCAATAATCTTTTAACTGCAATACCTCCTAGAGGTATAGGGCATTTTGTAGTGGATTCCCAGTATTCTCCAAGGTCTTGAATTTTGACTAGACCACGTTTTTCGTACGTAAATCTATTTTCATGAATAATCAAACCTAGATCTACATCTCCTTTCACTACTGCGTCTTCAATTTCCGAGAATATATATTCCTTCTTGTTACTCAAATCTGGAAAGGCTAAACTAAGCAGTAAATTAGCCGTTGTGTTGGCTCCTGGAATAGCTACAGAACAGTTTTTGATGTCTTTTCCGTCTATTTTACTTTTGGCAATTAGTAGAGGTCCACAATTGTGACCTAACGCACTACCACTATTGAGTAATTGATACTGATGAGAAACCAATGAATAAGCACTATAGCTGATCTTTGAAATGTCGAACTGACCCTTTACGGCAGAACGATTGAGCTGAGAGACATCATCCAAATGAATATCGAATTTATAACCTCTTAGATCTATTCTATTATTGAATATTGCCTCAAACATAAAGGTGTCATTCGGACAAGGAGAAAATGCGAAACTAAACTTGGACATATTTTGACTTCGGGTCATTATTTGCAATCATTAACCATTACTGCGAAAATAAGTTTCCTTTTGAAGTAAATTAGCAATAACCTCAATGAAATATTGGATAATACCAATTCCACAATAAAATTAACTTTACGCTATGAAGAAGAGAAAAAAACTCAGTTTGAATGTACTATTTGAGGATAATCATATTATAGCTGTTGAGAAGCCTGCGGGTATTTTGGTACATGGAGATGAAACAGGAGATAAGACTTTACAAGATCACGTCAAAACATATATAAAGAAGAAATATAATAAACCAGGTGAGGTTTTCCTAGGTGTGATACATAGATTAGATAGGCCAGTTAGTGGCGTTACTATTTTCGCTCGCACCTCTAAAGCCCTTACTCGTATGAATGCTCTCATCAAAGATCGTGAAATTACTAAAGAATATCTGGCTTTAGTATCTAAAAGGCCATTAGAAATCAAAGGCTTACTTACCCACTACATAGTAAAAGACACGAAAAAAAACTTCTCCCATATCTATGATAAAATGAAAAATGGTGCTAAGAAAGCTTTGTTACGCTATGAGATGGTAGGTCAGATTTCTGGTTACGTACTTATGAGAATCAACCTCGAGACTGGAAGACCACATCAGATCCGTGTACAAATGAAGCGTATCGGATGTCATATTATCGGAGATGTAAAATATGGATATGAATTTGGTAACGTTGATAAATCTATATGTCTGCACTGCAGCAAGATGTCATTTATACATCCAATAAAAAAAGATCGCATAACTATTAAACTAAAGCCGCCAAAAAACGACTTTTGGGATATATTCATAGGAAACTATTAGTAATAATGAAAAGTATACCTTAGTCTTAAATATTAGTCTCCAGACTATCTACAACATTTCTTAAATAATATCTCCCTCAGTCTACAGACGTAGAACTAGGTTTTGTTAAGACTTTTTCATAAAAAGCATTGATATCTCGACTAAATACCGTAGGAGTGTGGACCTATTATTCACGAGCTAATAACTATAATTGGTTTTAAGATTAAAATTGCAATATTCTTTCTTAAAAAATACTCTCTATAACTTTTCTCATTCTACAAAATGATTACTTTTGTTTTCGGTGAGGGCTATACGGCCAGCTCCTTTTTAATCCCCCAGGGTGGAAACGCAGCAAGGGTAGAAAGTTGAGCGGTTGGTATAGTTCCTCACTTTTTTTTATATGCAAGTCTCAAAAATCATCATTTTAACTTTCATGATTTTTGGCATTATGGCTGTTGTTCAATGTGGAAGCAAGCATAAAAACTTTATTTCTGTAAATTTTGAAGCTAAATAACTGTGATCCTTAATGATCCTGACAGTTTTACTAACTTTGCCATTATAATTATTTGACATTAAATTTTACTTAACCAACTATATATACAATATGCAATTTTTTATCGATACAGCCAATTTAGATCAGATCCAAGAGGCAAAAGAACTTGGAATGCTTGATGGTGTGACTACTAATCCTTCGCTTATGGCTAAAGAAGGTATATCAGGTACAGATAATGTACTCAATCATTATAAGAAGATTTGTGATATTACCACCGGTGATGTAAGTGCAGAGGTAATCGCGACTGACTTCGCAGGTATAATAGAAGAAGGTAAAAGGTTAGCAGAAATCGCAGATAATATTGTAGTGAAAGTTCCTATGATATTAGAAGGTATCAAAGCGATCAGATGGTTTACAGATAATGGTATCTCTACAAACTGTACATTAGTATTCTCGCCAGGTCAAGCGATTTTAGCAGCTAAAGCTGGAGCCACCTATCTATCTCCATTCATAGGAAGGATAGATGACATTACTTGGGATGGTATGACTCTAATTAAAGATATAGCTGAGATATATGCGATCCAAGGCTATATGACCAATATATTGGCTGCGAGTGTACGTAGTCCTCTACATATTGTACAGGCTGCGAAGAATGGTGCAGATGTAGTCACATGTCCATTGAGTGCTATTAAAGGCTTAGCGAATCATCCTTTGACTGATATCGGATTAGCTAAGTTTTTAGCCGATCACAGCCAAGCTAACTCATAACATTTTCTTGATTTTGGTATTTTACTTTCTCATTTCGTTAAGTAATCTGTTCTTAAAACATATATCAATACGCTGCACGACTGAGTAAAGAATTAAATATCATCATAACCTATCAAGAAGATCAATATTTGCTATCTGTTAATTTAATATCAACGGGAAAATACTTGGTGTAAATTTCACCCGAGAATGAAAGCATCTTCAATACCATGGTATGGATAAAATAGACAATAGACTAATACCTAACAATACAGTAAATAGATCTAAATAAACGGTGAATTATGTTTTACTAAAAATGCAATCGTTTGAAATTGCAATCATCTAAAAATCAAATATTAAACGGCTTTGATTCCTCCTTAGCAATGTTATTTTTGTTGAAATGTTAATGAATTGACAATGGATGTATAGAGGAGTATTATTTGATCTTGATGGGGTGATCGTGGATACAGCCCGTTATCACTTTGAAGCGTGGAAGAGATTAGCTATTTCTCTTGGTACTGATTTTACTACTGAACAGAACGAGCAACTCAAAGGTATAGGACGTTCAGATTCACTACGAATGATCCTCAAATGGGGAGATATAACAAAGTCTGAAGAAGAACAAGCTCAACTATGCCTACTTAAGAACGGTTGGTACTTAAATCTAATCACTCATATGAATAAGAGCGAAATCCTTCCTGGTGTCCAAGAAATGCTTGAAAACCTTAAAGAGAACAATGTTCATATTGCGTTAGGAAGTGCATCTAAGAATGCCGTAACCATTCTCAGAGAAGTAGGTCTATTAGACTATTTTGAGGAGATTATTGACGGCACTAAGACTACAAAATCTAAGCCTAATCCACAAACATTTGAACTTGGAGCTAAAGCCTTAGAATTAGATCCTTCAGAATGCGTTGTTATAGAAGACTCAATTAAAGGTATTAAAGCAGCTAAATTAGGTGGTTTTGATACTATAGGAATTGGAAATCCGGACACTCTTGCTGCCAATATAATAACCGTCAGTGACCTTACAAAACTGAGATACCAATGCACTGATGGAAAACTGATAATACTCGATTTCTAATATTAAAGAAAGAATAGAATGCCAAGTAATACATCACAAATAAATTAGATGATTGTGTGTATATCATTAGACAAGATAAAAAATGAAAGATTACCTAGTAAAAGATAATTGGAGAATAATAGAAGATAAATATCACGCAGAGTACAATCAGATCTCTGAGAGTATCTTTTCCATTGGTAATGGTCAGATGGGCCAAAGAGCCAATTTCGAAGAGAGTTATACCGGTAATACATTACAAGGCAACTATATCGGAGGTGTTTACTACCCTGACAAAACACGTGTAGGATGGTGGAAAAACGGATATCCTGAATATTTCGCTAAAATACCTAATGCTTGTGATTGGATTGGGATAAGGATTCTATTGGATAAAGAAGAAGTAAACCTTGCAACATCAGACATAAAAAGCTTCTACAGAGAACTAGATATGAAACGTGGACTACTTACAAGAAAAGTAGAATTGCTTACTCCTAAAGGTAGACATATCAGTATAGAATCTCGGAGATTCTGCAGTATGGCTGATGATGAGATTGGCGCGATTGAATATAAAGTAAAATCTTTCAATTACAGTGGCGGATTAGCTCTAGTTTCTTCACTCGATTTCGATGTAAAAAATAGTAACGCCAACTATGATGAAAAGTTCTGGGATGAAGATCAACAAATGTCGAGCAGTGAAGCAATTTATGTTACTGCCAAAACTCGTAAGACGGACTTTTTGTGTACAGCAAATATGAATCACACATTGTTAATCAATGGAGGCAAATCAGATTATTACTTTGATTATGGAAACGGAGAGAAATATGTAGAAGTATTTATCTCTGGAGAAATAGTCCCTGATGGAGAGTGGGTCTATCATAAATACGTGAATATAAGCAGCTCACGCAATCATACTAATGAAGAATTGCAGGTCAACGCACTGGCAAAATCAAGAGCTGCGAAGGCTCAAGGATTTAAATCGTTATTGAATGATCATATCAATGCGTGGGCTAAAATCTGGGATACAGCAGATATCGTGATCAAAGATGATGTTACCGCTCAACAGGGAATTAGATTTAATATCTTTCAATTGTATCAAACATATACAGGAAAAGATAGCAGGCTCAATATTGGTCCGAAAGGATTTACTGGAGAGAAGTATGGTGGATCTACATATTGGGATACTGAAGCATATTGTTTACCGTTCTATCTATCTACTACCGATGAATCTGTAGCGCGAAATTTACTTATCTACAGACACAATCAACTAGATCATGCCATAGCGAATGCTGAGAAATTAGGCTTTTCTAATGGAGCTGCACTCTACCCTATGGTTACCATGAATGGCGAAGAATGTCACAATGAATGGGAAATAACTTTTGAAGAAATACATAGAAATGGAGCAATCGCTTATGCCATATACGATTATATCAAATATACAGGTGATAAAGATTATTTAGCGAGTCATGGCGCAGAAGTATTGGTGGCTATTGCGAGATTTTGGGCACAGCGAGTAAATTTTTCAGAAGCCAAACAGCAATATGTAATCCTAGGAGTAACTGGCCCTAACGAATATGAAAACAATGTCAATAACAATTGGTATACCAACTATATTGCTTCTTGGTGCTTGGAGTATGCTGCCGAATCGCTAGCTTATATCGAAGACAATCATAATGAAGTTTACGGGAAAATCATTTCTAAGATTAATTTTAGCAATTCTGAATTGGAGAAGTGGTCTGATATAAGATCAAAGATGTATCTCCCGAAAGACGAATCAAGGGGCATATTTCTTCAGCAAGATGGGTTTCTAGATAAAGATATTTTACCTGTAACAGATTTGTCAATGGTGGACGTACCTATCAATCAAAAGTGGTCATGGGATCGTATTCTTCGCTCCTGTTATATCAAGCAAGCAGATGTACTTCAAGGCATCTACTTCTTCGTGGATAAATTTGATCCTAAAGACATCAGACGAAACTATGAGTTCTATGAACCATTGACAGTGCATGAGTCTTCACTCTCACCATGTGTACACTCTATACTTGCTACTAAATTAGGTATGAATGACAAGGCGTACGAGATGTATTTGCGTACGAGTAGACTCGACTTGGATGACTATAATAACGATACAGAAGATGGCTGTCATATCACAAGTATGGCAGGAACATGGCTTGCCATCGTGCGGGGATTCGCTGGAATGAGTGTCGAAGATGATAGACTTTCGTTCACTCCTAGACTTCCTCAACAATGGGCTCAAGTTAGCTTCAAAACTAACTTCCGTGGACAATTAATAGAGTTGATCATGAGAAAAGATAATAACGAAGTAAAAAATCATTCCTATAGACCTATCAAAGTTATTCTAAATAAAATAGAGATAATTGTTGAACCTGTCGCAGTAACTATATAGAAGTAAATTGTTTTAGAAAAAATTAAGTTGTTCACTATATACTATTCGGATATTGGTATTTTTAGATATGAAATACCTTTTTGCGTTTAGTATATACTTTTTGTTTATTTCTAAGTTGATTTCTCAAGTCAGTTTTACATCGTCGGATCTTCCTATTATTGTTGTTAATACTAATAATGGCCTACCTATAGTAGATGATCCAAAAATAGAGGCAACAATAGGCATAATCTACAATGGAGAAGGAGAAAGAAATACTATTTTCGACGCACGCAATGAATACTTTGGAAAATGTGGAATTGAGATTAGAGGTGAATCGTCACAATTATTTGCAAAACAATCCTTTTTATTTGAAACTTGGGATGAAGATGGCAATGATATAGACACTAGTTTTCTTGGATTTCCTAAAGAAGAAGATTTCATCCTCTATGGCCCTTATTCTGATAAGACGATGATGAATAACGTACTCGCCATGCATCTAGCTAATGAAATGGGCCATTACTCGAGTAGGACAAGATTTGTGGAAGTCGTTATCAATGATAACTATAGAGGTATATATGTGCTCATGGAAAAAATAAAGCGAGATAAAAACCGTGTAGACATTGCCAAATTGAACGAAATAGATATCGAAGGGGATCAACTTACAGGTGGATACATTATTCGTATTGACAAAGGATTTTATGATGGCTGGGCATCAAATTATAATGCACACAACTCTTTTAATTCTATCAATTTCCAATATTATTATCCTGATCAGAATACAATTCAATCAGAACAAAAATCATACATTAAATCATATGTAGACAACTTCGAAAATGCTATCGCTAGCAATGATGGATACAACGATGATGGACTGCACTACACACATTATATCAACCTAAGATCATTCGTAGACAATTTTTTACTTAACGAACTATCGAAAGATGTAGATGCTTATAGATTGAGTACTTACTTCCATAAAGATAAAGATAGTAAAGGAGGCAGACTGACCGCTGGTCCATTTTGGGATTTCAATCTATCATTTGGAAACGCAGACTATTGTCAGACTTCAGATCCCTCAGGATTAATTTATTACCAATGTAGTGGAAATAGTCCATTCTGGTGGAATAAATGGTTGAATGATATTACTTTCTTACCAGCCATGAAGTGTAGATGGGAAGAGTTGAGAGAAACGATTCTTAATGAAAACTATTTAAATACTTATCTAGAAGATCACAAAGAATTGTTGGCAGAAAGCCAAGTTAGAAATTTTACGAAATTCCCAATCTTAGGACAATACATTTGGCCCAATCCATTATTTTTTCAGAATGCTCCCTCACACGCAATTGCTATTGACATTATGAAAGATTGGCTCAATAGTCGTATCGCTTGGTTAGATAATAATCTTCCAGGATTTGCTGTGGGATGTGATAAGTTTGATGATCCAAATTTCGAAGTAATGATGGAAGTTTCTACATCTGATTTAGATTTACAATCGATTAATGTATTCCCCAATCCTACTGCTGATTATTTACAGATTAGTAGTAATGAAATTATTGGAAAAGTAGTAATTTTGGATATTTTCGGCAATCGCATTAAGGATTATACTTTTGATACAAAATCAGAAATTATTGATCTACGAAACTTAGTTAGTGGGAGTTATATTTTGAGAAGTGGAAAAAGAATTTTTTCTAATTTGATGTTGGTGAAATTGTAAAACATAATTCTCTCATTAATTTGTGATGTTTACGGAAGACATTTAATTGTTCAATTGCTTTCACTACGGACTTCATAATCAATTCTAGATGGTAGATTCCAACAACGACATCACTTACCAGAATAAAAAGATGTATTCTCACCTTTCAAATTCCCTTGAATATCTTTGAGCAGACAAGATAACATCTTTTCGTCTCCATCATTGAATTTATACAATCGATCATTAACAGGATTAGGATGCAATTACTTTACCGTTATCCTAGGTACAAGATACCAAGCATCTTGAACAATCTCTTTTCTAACTTCATGCATGAAGTCATAAAGGTCCTTTTCTCTACAGTCAAACTTAAATCCAACACGTGTTAAATTCATTGTATCAAAGTATTCTTCATATGGTGTATAGCCCAATTGACTGATCTTAGTAGACATCTTCATAGCGTTACGAGCACTTTGATAAGCACCAAGTATAATCACGCATTCAGTTGGATTATTTTTCTTAGTTATAGTATCTACTATAGCTACTTTATCGCCAGTATTAGAAGAGTCGGACTCGGTATTTTCATTTTCACCATTTGCATTGCCAATTCCACCATTATCTACATAACTTACAGAAGGTAGATTGGCTTCATTTTTTTTATCTACTTCACATCCTTTATAAAAAAGTGCACACAATAATAATATGCAAAATATCCATAAGAGGACTTTAAACCATCTACTCTCATCATAATTGTAATTATCAGATGAAGAATTACTTGATGCCGATTTTGTCGCTATAGTAGTTGCAGCTACTGACCTATTAGGTATACTTTCAGTAGATACAGACACAGCAGCATTAATCATATCGCCATCCTTAAAGAATTGTATTGGCTTAAGATTTACGGGTGGTAATCCAAAAAAAGAAGAATTCACTACTCCTTGATACTGTAAAAACCTAATATCGTCACCATTAACTCTAGTAAACTGACCAACACTTGGTATTTCTGCTTCACCATAATTTATAAGCTTATCGATTATATGCTGTGAATATTTGTCTACCTTCTCAAGTGCCTTTTTCGGTTTAATATCAAATCGATTAGCAACGTAGCTAATAAAATGATCAGAATTTTCATTACTATCTTTAAAAATAAGTGTATTTGAAGGAGGAAATATCTGTAACTTATCATCTGAAAGGTATGCAGAATGGTGATTATAGAACAAAGTACCCAAACCCGATATAGACGTATTGCCATATTGCAGTAGATGATCTAAAATCAACTTGGGTATTTGTATTTTATTCTTTGACATTATATCCTTTTGTAAATGTAATGAAGGCTGCGTAATTAGTATCTATTAGTACTATCTTTTACGTCAAACTGACTAATACAGCGCTCTATATCATTACTTTTGCTGATATATTAGCAATTTTCATACTAGAAATTACAAACTTCATGATTAAGAGAGAAAAATCAGAGAAATTATACGAAGAAGCGAAGAAATACTTCCCTGGTGGAGTCAATAGTCCAGTTAGAGCTTTCAAGTCGGTTCAGGGAGCTCCACTATTCATCAAACGTGGTGAAGGAGCACATATTATAGATGAGGATGATAATCGTTTTTTGGATTTCTGTGGCAGTTGGGGACCTCTTATCTTAGGTCATGCAAATCCTAATGTAATAAAAGCTATATCAGAGACGATAAAGAATGGTATAACGTTTGGTACGCCTACCAAATTAGGCAATGAAATCGGAGAGCTATTCATTGAGAACCATGAATATGTTGACAAGATCAGATTTGTAAGTTCTGGAACAGAAGCCGTGATGAGCGCTATCAGATTGGCTCGAGGATATACAGGTAAAGACAAAATCGTAAAATTTGAAGGATGCTATCATGGCCATGTAGATTCATTATTAGTGAAGGCGGGATCTGGACTAGTGACATTTGGTGAAAGCACATCAGCAGGTGTACCGAAGTCATTTGCAGAAGAGACTATCGTACTCGACCTCAATGACTTACAAGGCTTAGAAGATACGCTCAAAGAGCACCATAAAGACATCGCAGCGATAATAGTAGAGCCTATCCCAGCTAATAATGGATTACTTCTACAAGATCAAGCTTGGTTGGTATGGCTCCGTCACTATTGTGACAAATATAAAGTCTTACTCATTTTCGATGAGGTAATATCTGGATTCCGTGTAGGATTTGAAGGTGCAGCGCGTATATATAGTGTATCTCCAGATATCCTTACATTTGGTAAAATCATCGGGGGTGGCATGCCTGTAGGTGCATATGGAGCGAGTCATGAAATCATGGGCCATATCTCACCTGAAGGCCCAGTTTACCAAGCGGGTACTCTATCTGCTAATCCAGTGGCAATGGCCGCAGGTATAGCTACTATGAAGGAGTTACTTAAGCCAGGGTTCTATGAAGAGCTCAATGACAAAACTATAGCTTTCTGCAAAACTCTAAGCGATCATATTGAATCAAAAGGTTACCCTATGCACGTTGTTCAGATCGGATCTATCTTTTGGATGGCATTTAGCGATAAGCGTATCGTCAAAGCATCAGACATTGATCCTTCGAATATGAAAATATTTGCTGAGCTACATGGAGAGTTACTCAATAGAAATATCTACCTCGGACCCTCTGGATACGAAGTAGCATTTATTTCAGCAGCACACACAGAAGATGATCTCGCATATGCTAGTAAGCACATTTGTGAAGCGTTGGACAAAATACTAGCAAAATGATTAGATGGCTTAGTATAGTAGTCGTAGTTTATATGTTAGCTGCTCTTACGTGGTGGACTTTACTGCTACATCGTGGACAAACAGCACTCTTAAATGCCAGAGAGAAAATTCTTCAGCTGCAGTATAATCGTGTTTATGGTGTCGAAGACTTTGACATCACTCAACTATCAGAATTACAGGATATTCAAGCTGAACGAACTAGTTTTCAATTTATGATTAATGGAGAAGCTCTAGTTTTTGCTATTGCTCTTATTTTAGGAATATTTTATCTATATAAATTGTATAAAAAAGAAATATCTGTAGCCTCGCAGCAAAAGAATTTCTTATTATCTATCACGCATGAACTAAACAGTCCATTGACTAGTATTAAACTAGTATTCGAAACCCTAAAGCGAAGAATTTTAGATACAAAGCAAATACAAACGCTGAGTTCTAACGGACTAGACGAAACTAATAGATTAGAATCATTAGTCGATAAATTGCTTTTCGGCGCCAAGTTAGAGTCAAGTTATAGTTTCCATATGGAAGAGTCTGATCTCAATAGATTCTTGAATGACATCGTATCAAGGTACCAACAGCAATTTACGAACTTTACTTTCACTCTAGATAGTAATACGAGAATCACAAGAGCTATTGATAAAGAGGCTATCACAATTATGATTAATAATCTGATAGAAAACGCTATAAAGTACAGTCCCCAGCATACTGAAATAAAAATTAACCTCACAGAAAATAACGGTAAAGCAAAAATATCTGTAGTAGATCAAGGTGTTGGAGTGGACAAGCAAGATGTACCGTTTATCTTTGACCAATTCTATCGTTCAGGCTCAGAAGAGACACGGACTACAAAAGGAACTGGAATCGGATTGTACATATCACAGCAAATTGTTAAAGCTCACAATAGTAAGTTAAATGTGAAAGTTGGCGAAAATGGTAAGGGAAGCGAATTTTACTTAGAACTATAATAGGTTTCCAAGCATTATACTTATAACAATTATTTATATCAAATGAAGAGAATACTCCTAGTAGAAGACGAAGCACAAATCCAGAAACTAGTAAAAATGAACCTTGAAATAGAAGGTTACGAAGTGATTGCTCAAGATGACGGACATAATGTACTACATACTCTAGAGTCTGAGCACATTGATCTTATTATATTAGATCTCATGCTACCAGATATCGATGGCATTCAGATATTGGAGCAAGTAAGACTACGATATAGCGAAATTGCCGTACTTATTGTATCTGCCAGAGATGCATCTGCCGATCGTATCTTAGGACTAAAGTCAGGTGCTGATGATTACCTCACTAAGCCATTTAACCTTGAAGAGCTTATCCTTCGTGTAGAGCGTCTCATACAGCGCACACAACCCAGCGATCCTATACAAGTTGACTCTTATAATTTTGGTGTTAATAAAATTAATTTCAGTACATACGAAGCTACGGGACAAAACGGAAATTTTACGCTCACCCACAAGGAAGCTCTCTTACTTAAGATGCTCATAGAACGGAAAAATGAAGTTGTATCTCGTCAACAAATTCTGCAAAATGTATGGGGCTATGATGTTTATCCAAGTACTCGTACAATTGATAATTTTATACTTTCATTTAGAAAATATTTCGAAGAGGATCAAAAACATCCAAAGTATTTCATTAGTGTCCGTGGTGTTGGATACAAGTTTGTTAGTCAAGAAAATGGATAGTTTCCTACGCAGATGACAAACTCAAATATTTCAAAAGTTTCTAGTTTTTCAAACGAAATATATTGTGAGAGTCCTATTAAATTTCCTTGTCCATTTCAATCTAACCCACACGCGATTGCAAAACTAGCTGCACAAGATTTACAGACTTCCTTACTTCCATCTCTCAATCACAATTTTGGTATAAATCCTGTGGAAGATAATCGTCCAATCGGCAAAATGTTTGGCGTCCTCGTTGTCAACGATGTAAAAGGTAAAATAGGTTACTTGTCCGCATTCTCTGGTAAGCTTAATGGAGGAAATCATTATGACGGTTTTGTTCCTCCTGTCTATGATGGTTTACAAGAAGGTGGTTTCCTCAATAAAGGAATGACCGAATTATCTGTAATTGTCAGAAAAGTACGTGCACTGCAAGAGTTAAAGGACCCTCGCAAGGAGTCTGAATTAAAAGCATTAATAGAACAAAGAAGCGAGCATTCCCAAGCATTGCAACGGAAATTATTTGAATCTTATTATTTTTTAAATAATGATAAAAAAAGTAAATCTCTCTTAGAAATATTTTC
>Ga0228631_1000093_pt1 | contig 55299 bp, 85 predicted proteins | sample 39DmetaG_FD_183049 | JGI IMG/M metagenome (GOLD analysis project Ga0228631, IMG submission 183049) | Seawater microbial communities from Monterey Bay, California, United States - 39D | ecosystem: Environmental > Aquatic > Marine > Coastal | place: USA: California | collected 2016-09-28
TCATCGTAGAACTTAAAGTTGTTATACCCCATTTTGATATATGTTTCAAAGGCCTGTTTCTTTCTATCTGCAATTGCACCTTTAAATTTATGAACTGGATCTGAAATAGCAAAGATTAGATCTTTGTCAATTCTAAACCCTACATGCTCTCTCAGCCATGTGTAGATCATCTCTCTATCATCCCTTGCAGTTACAATACCTACCGCAATACCTCGCTTATAGTTTGACTTAAAGATTTTAAAATAATGTTCAATTAGTTTACCTGCCTTCATAATTTCTAATGATTTAAAATCATCAAAATCTATTTTATGACTTGGGTCTGCTTCATATTCATTAAACTCTTCTGGCGTTAGGCTAAAACAATCACCAGTATTATTATCGCATACTTTAATTTTAGCATCAGTGATAACTAGAGTATCATCTAAATCAAATACCACTATTTCATCTTTAGAATAGGGCTTTGCTTCATTTATGAAGTCTTTGTAATTTTTTATATGTTGCATAATTATCTACGACTAGTACCGCTACCACCTCTAGAATTGCTTCTATTGCCATTGGTTGTCCTAGGCCTTGTGTTGTTATTATTATTTATACTCGGTCTAGTGTTAGTACTTGGTCGTGAGTTATTATATGTGGGCCTTGTATTATTGTTTCTAATTACGGGTCTTGTATTATTTCTAGGCCTTGTGTTGTTATTTCTAATTAAAGGTCTTGTGTTGTTTTTAATAACTGGCTTATCTTTAACAATTCTAGGCCTAGTATTATTAATGTTGGTTTCTTTTACAATTATAGTATTTCTAGGTCTTGTGTTAGTTCTAATTCTACTAGATCCTTGCACTCTTCTATTAATTTGCCTTCCAGATAAATTACTACCCCTTCTTCCATAAATATATGAAGTATTACCTCTTCTCCAACTTTGGCCATAGTAGTTATTCCAGCCATAATAGTTATTCCAACCATTTCCGTAATAAACATTGCCCATCCAGTTGTTATATCCCCAGCCATGGTTATTCCAACCATAGTGGATTCCATAACCCCATCTATCATATCCAAAAGGTGACCATCTATGAGGAGAACCCCAAGAATTCCAGCCTGTATAACCCCAAGCCCAGTCATTCCACATCTGATCTCTATTCCAATAATAAGGGTTCCATCTAGAATCGTATTGTCTTCCTAGTAATCTGTTATTCCAATCAAATGATCTCGGTTGACTTAGTGCGTATTGTGCAAAGTCTAATCTAAAGCCTATATCTGTTCTTAGTTTATTTCTAAATTGAAATTCATTTAAAACCTGAACGTTAATATCATCTGATACTACTACATAATTTTCATCTTCATATATTGGGTCATATCCAACTTGGACATTTAGCGATTTACAACTGGTTGCTATAAAAATTAAAGTTAAGTATACTATTGCAATTTTAAGGAATGTGTTTACTGAGTTCTTCATATAGTTTATATGTTTTTATTTGGCTTTGTTCCACTTGGTAATGATTTTTCTATATCTAGCCTCCAAAGCATATTATTAGGAACTATAAACTTTCGTTCGTGGTCATATAGATAAAAAGTAGTCTTCCAAATATTCTGTCTAACTATTCTTGCTTTTTTTGCACCTTTTATCCAAACAACATCATCTACATTAAAATCATTACCCCATAAAAATTGTGCACCTATTACTAGGTTTGATACTGTGTCCTTAAACGCAAAAGTTACAATTGCGACTATTGTTAGCCAACCCCACTCTGCGATGAATGTTTGAATTATTTCTTTCATTGATTAATGTTACTAGCCAACCATATTGCAATTTGATTACCATAAGCAACATCACTTGGAAAGTGATGCCCCCCTATCATTCTAGACAAAGAGATAGCATCTGAAACTGCCTCGAATTGATCTTGAAATTCTGGATATAATTTACTTAGGTATAATGCTAATACTTTACCTTGCGTAGTATGTCCTGATGGATAACTAGGCGTCTTTGCTGTTTCTGAGTTATGTTTAACTAGATCTGGACAGTGAACATTAGCTAATTGAAATGGCCTTGGCCTATTAAACTTATATTTTAATTTGATAATAATATGTCCAGCTTCTTTAATCATAGCTTTCATAAATTTCTTATCAAATTCTAAATTATTGTCTTTACATATCTTTTTAAATGCCCACAAAAAGTCGTCATCATAAGCTTCCTCTAATTTCGTGGGATTTGGATGTTGGATTTGTAAATTCTTCAGCTCTAGCATTTCTAATCTAGTTTCTTCTGAAGAATTATTAGGAGGTAATCTTAATGGTGCATCCTCTACTTTACATCTAAAGATCACAAGCTGTTTTTCTGAAGCCAATCTTTTAAGATGTTTTTCAGAAGGTACTAAAGTGTACACTTGTTGATCTATTACGTAATTATTAAACGTTTGCATTATTAATTTATATCATTATCCTCAAATCTTTTAAGTTCCTCTTGTATTTCAAAGATTCTCCATTCAAAATCAAAAAGCTCTTGCCTTGATATTTTATTATGCTTAAAAGATCTTCTAGCCTGTTTATATTCTTTTGTTAATCTATTTAAAGTTTTTTTAAGATCAGCTACAGATCTATTTACACTTAGATTAGTTTTAGATTCAGGTTTCTTTTTTATTTGTTTATTTCTAGGTTCAATTACTAAATTAAACTCTGAAAATAGATCTAGAAATTTATCTATATTTTCCATTATAAATTAGTTTGGTTTTTGTTATATTAAAACGCCACTTGCTTTATATATCAAGATTATACTTAGCCTTAACTCTTTGGCTAATAGGTATTGCGTCTCCTTGTTCGTCTACTCTAACAAATTTAATATTAGTTGCTAAAATAATAGCTTGCCTTCCATCATATACATTATGTGATCTCGCTTCAATAGAAAGTGTTACTGAAGTGGTACCGATACTCTTTACATCTCCATATATTTTAAGTAAGTGTCCTTCTTTCGCTGGCTTTTTAAAAACACATTCATCTATAAGTACTGTTACCATTCTTGGTGAATCACATACTTGAGATGCATAAGAAGCTCCAGCTGCATCTACCCATGCCAATAGCTTACCTCCAAAAAGATTGCCATGAAACCCTAAATCTGATTTTTTAACCGGATGTGTACTAATTAATTCCATGTTAATCTATTTTAAATTGCCAAAATGATTTTCCAGTTGTATCTTCGTTTGGAAACTCAAAAGATATTGTTCTTTCTTTTTTATTTTCTATCCATGTAATTGATTTTACAAAACTAGATGGAATTCTAGCAGGATCAGAGTTAGTTGTCCATCTATTAGAAAAGAAGATTGTAATATCTACATGAACTTCGTCATATAATCCTGCTAAGTTTCTTTCAAATCTTTCTAATGTGGCCCAAGCGCCTCTATTTAAACCTTGGTGTTGTAGTGCACAATTTACATAACTAAAAGTTTCATTCAACCATTCTTCAGTACATGCAAATGTATTTGCTGGTGCCATGTGACCTTTGTCCCATACATTACCATCATAATCTGAGGAAGAAGATGTTTTAATACCTTCTACTGATTTAAATGCAATTCCGCGCCTATCATAAGCCGGTGAGTCTGGTTTACAAAAAACAGTATATTTTACTATTAATGGCTGTTGATATGCTTGTGAATATGTAATTTCATAGATGTCTGTTTTTACATCTACTATTTCCTGTGCACTTATTAATGTACTAAAAAAAATACAAAATGCTGTAATAATAGTTTTATAATTCATCATTTATCTCTATTTCTAAGGTTAAACCAATTAGTAACAGTTATAGTCATAAATGTATATAAAATTAATGTTCCAATTAGATAAAAACCTGCATATTTATGATCTGAATTGTAATATATCATAGATGAAGAAAATGCAAGTCCTAAAAACCACGCAAATGCCCATCCAGTTTCCGGGATCTTTCTTATTACCTTGGTCTCAATCTTTTTTACTGTTTCATCATGTACAACTCTTTGTAAAGCATCCTGTAAATCTTTACCATAAGCTGGCACTGTTTCTACACTACCATCTTCATTTTTAACTTCAACTTCATATTTAAGCCAACCATCAAATGTTTTACTCTCTTTTCTTAGTGTAGCATTAGTAGCTACTCTTCTCTTCTTGTTTTTCATTTTTTTGTGTATATTATTTTGCCATTTAAAATTATAGTATTTATACTATGGCCGTATGTTTGCATTGCATGATTAACTTCTTTATCTGGATCTTCTGTAAATATTGTATGATTTTCAGTGTCCGTTTGTATTAATAATAATTGCCTCTTCATTCTATTTTTGGGTGCTAAGCCAATCTAATACATCAGTACCTGGGCTCCATCCCAACTCAGCTTTAATAGAGCTTATATCGGAAAGACTGCGTTTTGGTTCATCTCTAGCCGCAATAAATTTAATCTCACCACCAAGACATTCTGCCAGATCATATATTTTACGCTCAACTCCAGTGCCTACATTATAGACTGGTAAATCTACTTGCCAGCTCTGCTCTAGTGCTTTATTGATTGCATTACAAATATCACCAACATAGATAAAATCTCTGGTTTGTTGGCCATCGCCTGTGACAGTTATTGGCTGATAACTATTATATTGTTTTAAGAAGATTGGTACTGCGCTAACATAACCACCAGTGGCTCTTTGGCCCTCTCCGAATACATTAAAGAATCTTAGTGCTACACAATTAAGATCTACAGTATTATACTCTGAAAGCAGTTCTTCCATTTTTAATTTATATTCTGCATAGGGTGACATTGGATCTAATTTACTATCTTCTGCAAGTGGAAATTCTACTGTATTACCATAGACTGCCGCAGTGCTAGCTGCAACAATACTAGTTGCTCCAGATTCTTTAGCCCATTCAAAACATCTTTTACTACCTACTAAAATACCCGACCTATATTTTTCAGGATTCTCTAAACTTTCTGGCACAGATACTGGTGCTGCTAGATGTACCATAGCATCAAATTGTAATTTTGGAAATACAGAATGAACAATATCACATTCATATACTGTTAATCCCTTTGGTAAATCACCATTACGTAGAAGTGTCTGTAAATCTCCGGTGCTAAAGTTATCTATAACATAGATTTCATGTCCCTCGTCCAATAGTCTCCATACTAAATTGTGACCAATAAAACCTGCACCACCTGTTATTGCTATTCTCATATTATTTTTCTATTATCCATGTACCTAACCATTCTTTAGTTAAGACCACTGTTAAATTATTTTTATCTGCAAATTCATCTACTGCCGGATTAACTCCAAATAGACCTGCGTATATTGGTTTTTGATCAGATTCTGGACCCTGCATCCAAATATGTTTATCTTTACCATTTTCAGCAAAATGATCACCATTCCATGGCATATTTAAATAGTCATGTCCTGCAAGAACTCCATTCTTTTTAAGTTTAGGCCACCATAATTCTATATCCTCTTTAACCCAATCATAGGCGTGATTTCCATCAATATAGACAAGGTCTAAAGAATCATCTTTAAAACGACTAGCCATATCAGAAGAGAGTCCTCGTAACATAAATGCTCTAGATTCATAGCCTTCAATATTCTGCATAGACTCAAGGTATGCAGTCTGATGTTCTTTATGATTAGAAGCATCTACATAGCCCTCGCCCTCTTCAAAGGCTCTCCATGGATCTACCATCCAGAGTGTACCTTGCCAATTCTCAAGTAAATGTTTACTAAATTGTGCCTTAAAGACTCCAACTTCAACAGCCTCTTTAGCCTCTAATGTATTTAAGATCCTAGGAATTGCTTCTTCTCTAGACTCTTCTATTCTAAGTTTATTTGCCATTTTCTATCTTTTTTATTACATCTTTTGCTGTAATGGTTTTTGTACATTCAAATTGTCTTCCAGTACCTTTCCATACTGGACACCAATTCCAATCACCTTTATCAAAGGTATGATTACCCCAACAACCATGGCATACTTGATGGTTATTAACATAGATTGCATCTCTAAATTCTACATAAGGGTCTGTAAACCCACTAATAATAACCACCTTGGCTTCAAGTGCCCAGGCAAACCAAGAGAGGCCAGAACTAATTCCAATAAAGAGCTCTGCTCTTCTAATTGCTTTAGCAACTTCTTCTAATGCTTCTGGTAACTGTTCAACTCCTTCTAGATTAGAACCCTCTTTGCTGGCATGTTCTACTACATAGCCTCTTTGATTCCAATGATTAACTAGATCTTGCCAACCAGTTGGGTGGTTCCAATATTTTGCCTGTGCAGTACTCTGTGTTGCAATAACTATTCTAAAATCCTTATCCACTTCCGGTTCTAGAAATTCCGGCGCTAGTCTAGGCCTCTGTTCTGAATAGTCTATTCCAAGTCTGTCGGTGGCGATTTTTGCAAGTGTTACGTGTCTCCAGTCATACTTATGTTCATTACGCTTCCAGGGCTCTTCTTCTGTATAATAGACTCCAATATGCATCTCTACTTCCGCCTGCTCCTGCCAGTTGCCAGTTAAATGGATCCCGCGCTGCTGGTACCAGTCCTGGTCAAAGAGCCAGTTCTTATGAGTTCTTACAAGGAGCTTTTTAATTCCATGCCACTTCATGAATTGCTCCATTTGTCCCATCCAGGCCAGTGTGTCTCCAAGGCTTGAAGAATCAAATTGCACTAGGCACTCCTTGCCACTAAGAGTCCATCTGAGCTCCTCGTACAAATTACTATTATGGTAAAGCTTTACGTGCCAATCAGTGTGCCACTTGCGGCTTGGTGCATACCAGTGGCCTGCCTCGAGGCCCTTTGCAGTGTAGACCAGATCTTGGCCGTCCCAGAATTCCGCGTGCCACTCCCCAGGGCCTAATTGATCTATATGTAATTGTAGTTGCCCTTTGTATTCAAGTCTTGGTTGACAGTGTGGTTTGCCAGAATAGCCTCGAGTGCCGTTGGTATTTAATATATGTTCATAGGCTGTTATATGTTCTTGTGTGAATCTCTCTATTTCTCCTTGCGGTTGGATAAAATCTCCTATAATTTTTTCCTGTGCTGTGAGACTCTCAAGTAATATCGTTGCATTCTCTTCAAGACTATCAGTAAATGGAATAATGTAAGGAGTAAACATATCCAAATATTGTTCTAAGTTTCTAGAGAAGGTGACGAGGCCATAACTAATAGCTTCGCGAAGTGCTAAAGGATTACATTCCCAAGTAGAATTAAACATAAAAGCATCTGCTGCCATCATGTAATCTGAGACATTACTACGCTCATGCCAAATCGTAACATTGTCTGGCAGATCTAGAGTTGCTGGTTCCCAATAGTCTTTAAAGTTAGGGGCCTGGTTCCCAACAAAATGAAAATGAAATTTACCAGGCATAATTTTTTCAACTATTCTTGCAATATCCACACCTTCGGTTTGATTTTTACCAGGAGTCCAAAGGCCTACATTTAATACATGTACTTTATCTGGGTCTAGGCCGAGTTCATCCTTAGCATTCCACTTCTCATCTTCACTAGGCCTTAAATCCTCTATTGGATATGTTGTTAACCATTTACTAGATGCAGGCGCATCTTTAAAGTTAGCCTGATTATGATATGGCGTACAGAACATATATGAGTCTGGGTTGTAGATTTTATTCTCACCCTCAAACCATATATTATGACACGTCTCAATTATCTTCCATGGCTGATCTTCTTTATATAGATATTCAAGAGCAACACTATGTAGTTTGTTAAAACTATCAAATGATTCTGGGCATTCTTCAATATGGATTAGATCTGGATTTATTTCATTAATAATCTCAGTCATTCTAATAGCTCGATGTTTATCATCTATTGAGCGTACGCCGGCGATTGTGTGAAAGTTATCTCCTAATAAATTCTCAATCTGATTTCTCTGAACCATGAATTCATCACTATATTGACTATACTCTAACACATGTACATTATACTTATTAGCATCAACCATAGCTTTAACTCTAGCTAATAAAAATTGAGGCATGCCACCAGTAGATAAATGTGGTGCTAAATATAATAAAGTCTTTTTGTTTAAATTCATTTTATATTTTTCTGTTTCTTTTATTATAATATTTGCCTGTTCTTCTCGCTTTTCACCGTGAAAAACTTTAATCATTTCTTTTTCTTTTGGTAATTTATAAAATCTAGATAAAAGTTTATCTTCATTAGTATTTGTATTAAAGAAGTGCTCAACTGTTTCAGGCCCTTCAATATTAATATAGACCATTGGCATTCCTTTATCATCTTTTTGCCATACTAAAACATTATAGATAGTTTCTTCATGGAATGGCATAAATTTTACAGGGTCTACTTTTTTAGGCAAAGTTTCTTTATGCATCCTCCAAGTATTTAAGAACGCTTTATTTCTACTATTACCTGCTAATATATTTGTAGTTCTATATTGATTAGATCTTTTACTAACATCCATCCCAAAATATTCCATCAAAGGCCATTCAAGACATTTCTTATTATCCTTAGTAAGCTCATTTCCAGTCTCGTCAATAAATGGGTTTCCTATTAGTTCTCCATTTTTAATTAACATTACATATTGTTGAGGGCCTTTAGTTGCTAGCGGATAATCTTTAGATTCTTTACACCAATTAAATAGATCGTCTACATTAGAATTAGCTAAACAATCACCATCTAAATAAACCCATTCATTAATAAATCCACATGCATCCAACATAGAATCAATCTTTGCAGAAAGTGTTTTATAAGTTCTATATGTAGATCTATTTACATATTTAATTTCACCATCATGAAAGTCTTTATCTGTTAAGTTTGGTAAATCTAAATCTAATCTAACACATGTTGCAATTGATTGAAGCCTATCTGTTGCAGTATAATCTATTGTGTATACAACAATTGGTTTATCTGAGAACGTGCGGATACTATTAACTAAATTGATTGTAACCTGCTCATAATTATCTGTTGTATGTGTAATATAAGCTTGTTCTATTCTATCTGGTCTTACCATCTTTCCTGTTGTTGCTAAATTGCTTTCATGTTTTTTATAGAATTCATCTATTGCAGAAATACCATCTACTTGAACGGCATACGCTTTTTCAAAGATAGCCATATCAAATTTACCAACTATAATATTGTTAAAAAATATATCTGCAGTTTCCCATGTATGATTATGGAATCTATCTTTAATAAATCTAGCCATTTTACTTGTAAACATTACCATCTGTGCTCCAAGTATTTTATTTACAATATGAATATCTCCTACGGTATTAATTATTTTAGATTGAATTGTTCCATCTTCTAAATGAAACCTATCACCAAATGAAAGGTATGCAATATCATTGTTAATCATAGAGTTATAACCTCTATTAATTGCATCTACTGTCTCTTCAATAGACTCTGTAAGAATAGCATCTCCTTCACAATAAATAAAGCCATCTAAATCATCTGTAAAATATTGATGTGCTGCATCGGCAAATGCTCTAAAATTACCATAGTGTCCTGGTGTAATTGGAATTGTATCAAATTCACTAGGTCTTGAAAAAGTCTCTCTAGGAGGCTCATCTTTCCATCTTTCATTCCATACTTGAATATATTCAACGCCTCGTTCTGCTAATTTAGAAATAGATTCAATAGATTTTTCTTGTCTCTCTGGTGATAAATCATCAGACAACAATAAATGTACAATTCTAATTTTAGGTTGTACATCATATAACTTTATAGTTGCTTTAAATACTTGGTCTACTGTTGGGTGACATTCAAAAGTTGGCTTATCTTCTAAACATCTAACTTGAGGTGGCACACCATGTATAGAACCATGTGCTTGAATATTATATTTTTGATTTGAAGAACAAAAGATTTCACAGCCACCAGCTATAAAGTCATATTTATAATCTTGGCTACCATTTCTATATGGAGCTCTTAGCTTATTATCAATTGAAGATCCAAGTTGTATAATATTGACATCAGTAGTTCCGGCTATATGTAAAATACCAGAATCCATTGTAACTACAGCCTTAGCTCTATGATTCATCATCCACCTTAATTCAGCTGGATCGTTATTGGGATCATTTAATAAGTTGACTCCTAGTTTAATATCAATAGGCATCACCGGCTTATCTGTATTAAAATGGCCAACTTCAGAAGAATCTCTACCAATCGCTACGACTGGAATTCCTCTTTCATTTAATCTATTTACAAACTCTTGCCATTTTTCTTGTTCCCAAGTTCTAGTAGGCCAAGTATGTGTTGGATGGATAATTACATAATCTTTAACTGGAAGTTCACGAGGGCTTTCTATATAGAGATCCATTTCCATATCAGATTCTTTAAGTGTAAAACCAAGCGATACTGCATGGAATTGTCGAAGATCCATATTAGAATAACGAAACTCTATTGCTTCACCATTAATATCGTGTGTTTTGCCAACAAGTGGCATAAAAGTTCTATGTATAAAATACTCTTCTTTATTAATTTGATCTAGAGGCAAAGCAAAATCCACAAGCGGATGCCCTTCAAACAAGAAGGGTTTGCTTGTGAATACTGTAATCTTTTTATTATCATGTGCCTCAGAGATCTTACGTAGCGTTGGAATAGCAGCAATAGTATCTCCTAATGCTGGCGTATCAATAGCTAATGCAACCTTTAAGCCCTTTTCAGTTGCGTGTTCCATTTTGCTATTTATAATCCTCGTAAGACTTCTCTTCTACCAGTAAAGAACCGGTTAATGTATTAATTGATTTTTTAGCGTCTGCTCTATCATCATTAGTATAATATACAGATCTTGCAAGTTCTATAAAGTCTTCTCCAAAGATTTCATCTCGTTCACACTCTCTAATTAAATCTTCAATATTCCAAAGTGTTTTATTGATATTTAATAAATCTGTATAGAACGATTCTAACTCTGTTAAAGTTCCAGCTACATCTGCGTCGGCAAATATGGCGGTTACATTTGGTGTTAGTTCTGTATATTCTTTAAGGATATTTGTACGCTTTTCCTCATCAGCAATTTTTTCTAGTTTAATTTCTAGAATTGAATACTTATCTAGGATTTCTCCATTAGATACTTCTATTTTCATCTCTTATTTGTTTTAAAATGTTACAATATTTATACAGCTCATCTTTCTCAAAGTTTTTAATAGCCCAATCTAAATCTTCTACAGTCCCTAGCCTAGCCCATTCTTTAAATTCTTCATCATCTTTAAATGTTTGAATAAAGTTAGTAGGTCTAATTAGGTCAATATATTTTTGTTGAAGTTCAGCAACTGAAATTTCTTTAAGCTTTTTCATCTTCTTTAATAGTTTTAGTTAAAAACTCGGCAGCTCCGGCTAATAACACAGAGTCTCTTACTGAGAGTACTCCAGCTCCTTGTGCTGCATTTGAGGCTTGAATTAAAATATTTACCGCTGATGTATAATTCATACCTTTTACTTCTTCAAAGGGTGAAATAGTTTCTTTTGGTGCTTCTTGATTTACTGGATCTGCTTCTGGTGCTTCTTCTATGTGCATGTTTACTTATTTTAGTATTATTAATTTAGTATTATATAGAAATTATTTAAAAAGTTTACTAAAGACTTTCTAACATTTTAATTAAACTTGGTTGTGGAAATAAATCTAACTTAGATTCAACTAGATTACCATGAGTAAGAATCCCCGACTTAGTATTTAAAAATATTTTATTATAATTAAATATGTCCTTTGTATTAGACTTAACTTTTCTTAACAAGCCATTCTTTAAATCAATATCGTGTCTATTTCTAAGTAATAGTAATAATGCCTTTAAAGAATCTATCTGAGCTTCACTGTATTTATGAAAATGTCTATGTCCTTTAAATGGCAATTCTAATGATTCTACTTGACTCTTATCTACTTCTAAACCAAACCAATTATAATACTTATCGTCTTTATACTTTAAAGGACCAAATGAACACAATTCAATAGAAATTGAATTCTTTTGAAGTTTAGTATTTTTAACAGGACCTAAGTGATATCCCCAATTATGGTCTTTAATTGCCTGCAATATAAGCCCATCATTTTCAGAATTAGGGCCTCCAATAACATAGTGGCTTCCTACTCTACCTCTCTGATCATTTGCCCATAAGTCTATTTGTTTATATGGATCTAAAGTACCATGGTTAGCATGCAAAATAATATAATCCTTGTGTGTTTCTTCTTCTACAAACTCACCACTTGGTAGTTTATATTGAGTAATCCATGTTGCTGAAGTGTTGGCATCAGTATCTGCATAGAGTTCATCAGGACTTAAATCTAAATACTTCCATGTTAAATATCCTACAATACCATCTTGTTTAAGATTATGCTTTTTTTGAAATTGCAAAATACTCTTTTTTAAATCAGCATCAAAAAGTCCTGTTCTCTTTAAATCGAACTTTTCCTGTAATGATTCTACTAATTCTCCAGTAAACCCTAATTTAATTACTTGATTCATATAAAATTATTTATTTTATTTTCTAGAGTAGCTATTAAATTATAGATTTCTTGTTTATTAGTACTAGTATGTTTAAATTTAAAAACTTCTACCATATTTACTTTTTCATAAATAAAAAAGCTAATTGTATATTCTGGTCTTACAGTAAGCCTAGACTTCATTATTTTTAAAGTACTTGCTTGTTCTTTAGCCTCAGAAGCATATCCGTGTTTAATATTAATGTTTGCAGAGATTGTATATTTTTCGTTCTCAATTTCTAGAAATGGTTGGCGATCCTTTAGGCCATTAGTTACTAAATATAATCTATGTAATACATGGTGGCTTTTTTCTTTTAATGTGGCTACTAATGTATCAGCATGTAATGGTTTAGTAATATAAGTATTCTCTATGTTAATTGGAATTCTTGTCGTCATTTTTCTGATTTTTAATGAATGCTTTCTTTTCTTCATTTGCCTTTTTTCTTAAAGCCTCTTTATATAATGTGTCTTCATCTTGTGGTAAATGTGAACTATCTAGTTTTTGTACCATAAACCCAACTGAAGTTGGATTAGGCTCTTCTATAAATTCTTCAGAACCAGATTCAGATGCTTTATCAAGTTCTTCTTGATGGCCAACTTCTTCAAAATCCTCAAGATCCATATCTTTTACCATATCATTCATTACTAAATCAAGAGCATGATCTTCGTCCCATTCTTCCACAGATTCTTTTATTCTAGATGAATTTGGTTCTTCATGTAAGTGATCGCTGTGAGATTCTCCAGCGTCTTCCGGCGGATTCTTTAACCAACTACCTGGCTCGTGGCGATCAACATAAGCGTCATACTCTTCTTCATTATAATCTAAATCTGCCCAGCTGGTTTCATCTTCTAGTCCATCATTTATAGTAGAAGCCCATTCATCTTCTTCATCGCTATCTAAATCTCCTAAAATACCTTCTGATATAATCTCATCCTCATCTTCTGGTTTTATATAGTCTACTAAAGATTTAATAAATCCTAACGCAATAAGTGGTAAAATAGCACCTGATACAAATGCTAAAATTCTTTTTTGGTCAATAAGATCTTCTTCTATTAAATCAAATAATTCTGACCATGCTGTAAAATCTTCTAGATTAATAAATGCATAATACATATTTCCTTGCATTTGCATAAGAGTAATTGCTATAAATAAAGACCATACAATAGTTTTATTCATTTTCTTTAAAATAACCAAAGACGCAAGAGATGCTGCTGCACCTATTTCAAAACCAATAGCTAAAGTAACTGCTAACCAATATGGATTTGATAATTCAAAGAAATCTATTACGTGTATCGTTGATATAATAGAAACTAGAGCATATAAACTTACAAAGGTTCCTATTACAAATCTTTTTACTAATTTATCTTTCATAATATTTAATTATTTTTACCACTTAGCAAGTGGGCAATGTGATGTTGGTGAAAGTGTTTTAGCCGCTAATCCACAGCCACAACCTTTTGTAATTTCACCAGTTTCTACATGTTTGCCTGTTTTCTTTGGGCTACATGTTCCACCAATTCTTAATGTACAATCATCACAAATTTTCATTCTAGCTTCTGCTAAAGCCTTTGTTTTATCATCTAAGATATTGAATCTATCCTTGACAACATTAGCCCAGCCTGTAAATATCTGCTCTATTTGAGAGGAATTAGTTTTAACTGGTTTTGTTAAACCTAACTCTTCGGCAGCCCTTCTTACAGCTTCTGAATAATTATTTGTTCTTTTTTCGATTGGCATTAGTCCTCCTTTTCTTCAAGTGCATTAATTGAAATACGCTCTTTGTCAGATATTTCTTCGATTCTTAATGTTTTCCAAGCTGGGACTGTTTTAATAAGGTCTATCATTCTTTCTTCTGTAATGATTCTATTATTAAACGTAGTTGTTAAAGTATCGATCTCAGCCTCTACTTGTCTTAACTCTTTTTTAGTTTTTCCTAGTTCTGAATCAATACCACATGATTTAAAATAGGTTAAGATTAGTAAGATAATGATAACCTTGCTACCATGTTTTGTTAAAAATTGATCTAATTTATTCATAATTTTCGTTTGTTTTTGTATTATTATATATCGAATTTTTCTTTAAATAGCTTTCTGCGGCGAATAAACTCTTGAGAATAGAACTCTAAATCTTGCTGTGTAAGCGTAAAAGTTTGTGGAATATTGTCTATTTCATTCGCAATCCAAATCTCTGCACCATCTGCTTTTATGCCAGTTCTATCCCAATATGCAACAAAATAAGCTGCAGTTTGCATAAAGTAATCTTGAACCCATTCTTCTCTTTTTGGCTTACGGCTATTCTTATAATCAATAATAAGAATTTTACCATCGACCATTTTTGAGATGTTATCTACAGTTCCGGCCCATCCGCCACCCTTTGAAGTCCACAAGAATACCTCGGCATCTAGGACCTCATCAACTCTATCAAAATAATCTGAACTATTAAAATAGAATTTATAGAAGAATTTCCAGGCTTCTGTTAAGAATAACTCACCAAGCTCTTCATCTTTAAACTGATTAGTCTCTTCGTCTTCTTTAGCAACTTCTTTAAGTTTTACTAATCGTTCAGCAGCAGTACCATCAGTGGCTTTATAGAGTTCAATAAGCCTGTGCATAACTGTACCACGATTCATGGATAATGTTGAGATTCTATTAGCTTCAGCTTCACCAACTCTTTTGCGCCATTTATCTAGACCAGACTGGTCTTTTGTATTACCTAAAACTGTAGTAACGGAAGGAAGATCTGCGACTAGATTGCCATCATCTTTAACTTGATAGAAACGCATACCGTTTCTCTGTACTCTTTCTATTGTATAATTTTCCAATTTAAGTATATTAGAAGAGAGCAACTAACCAATTCCATGCTTGAGTTATAGCATTAGAATTTTTAGTTGCTAATCTTATTAGTAGATAAATAAGTCCTATAAAAATAGTGTTCTTAAAAAGACCTTTAATAATTCCAATTAATTGTAAAGTATCAAATACTGGCCATAATATCACTAAATAACCTGCACTGCCCTTAATTTTTTGAATCTCAGGATAGACAACATCTGCCAAACCTATCTTAAGCATTTTATCACCATATTTAGAAATTTGTTGTAGAACATAAGCTTGTTGAATTTCAGCTGATGCTCCTTGAACTTCTTCTGGTAAATTAACTACACCATAAATTCTACCAAGCCAATCTACTCTAAGATTATGCTCTTTATTTAGACTCTCTTGATATTCATTGGCAGTTTTCTTAAAAATCCACCACACTCTAAATTCTTTCCATAATTCTGGCCAAAACTTAATTGTACTTTTAAACCACATATCTATAAATTTGTAAATTCTTTAATTTCATCTAATTTTTTAAGACCTGTTGTCTTGTTAATAATCTTACCATCTTCCATATAGACTAACATTGGTATTGATCTAACACCAAACTCTTGTGACATTTCTGGTTCTTCTTCTATATTAACTTTTATTACTTTAACATCACTAACCTCAGCCTCATATTTTTCAAGCTGTTTCATTAGCATTTTACAAGGCCCACACCAATTGGCATAAAAATCTACCAATACTTTGCCTGAATTTATTTGTTCTTTTAGCATTTTTTTAATGTATTTGAGTCTGTTAGTCTTACAAAGATATCATATTGAATATGAACGCAATGTTGTGTTTTAGAATTTCGTTCAACTGTGTATTCTACAGTTGAAGATTCTTCCGGAAATGTTGTATGTAACCTTTTAAGACTTTCTAAATCTTCAAGCTTAACCCATATTTCAATTGTCATAACTAAGTATTTTCTTATTATATTATATATCGAATTTAGCTATTGTTTCAAACTAAAAAGCCACCCGAAGGTGGCTTATTTATAAAAAAGGAAGGATCGTGTACTAGAGTATACTAGCTCTAGAAGATCGACTTATTGTGTTGATTACTGCATACCAATCAACTTTACTATTATTTCAAGTTCTACTCAAGATGGTTAATCTCGTTGTAGTGCCACAACGGCTTTGATTGTACCTTATCCCCTAATAAGACAGGATGTTCGGTCACTTGGGCAAGATTTCCTCTCGGCTGCTTGCAATGCTCTTAGAAAGATTAGTTTAGATATCTTTCCCGATCTACCACCTTCTACTCTGTCAAGTCTTAGCCACGCACTTTTGCAACTAAGCCGGAACTTGTCCGATGTCTGGTGTGCCTTAACCCCTCTTTCCGTCAGGGTTTTTTCGGCAATACACTCACATTATCAATGATCAGTATCAAATGTGCCTTCCAATATGTTAAAGAACTTCTCTTGTGGAGAGTGCGAGAGTCGAACTCGCGACCTCCTGCGTGCAAGGCAGGCGCTCTAGCCATCTGAGCTAACCCCCCGTACCAATAATGTTATAGTCTCTATTGGTTGACTTTACGTTTAATTAAGCCGTCGCTTTGTTTGCCGCACTTACAGCGACTCTTACATCTTGAGCTAAACCCTTAATGTTTTGCATTGCTTTACGAACTCTTGTTCCGGCAGCTTTATTTCCTTTTTCATTAAATTTTACAGCATCCTCTTGGATTGCTACTAATTCTTCTTGGATTTGATCTAATAATTCTTGCATAATTTTCTTTTTTTTAATTATAGTTATTATATACGTTAGTTAATGTTTGTTTCAATTTTTTTTACTTTCGCCAATTACTGTCACTGATTTTACACTTTTATCATTTGCCAATATATGTTTAGCGTATGCTTCTGTGTTTTTAATGTTAGAATAAATTCTTTTTTCGAAAGTTGAATATTCAACTTCAACATCCCATCCTCCTGGAACAAGACTTTTTGAATTAGTTCTATACTCGTCGCTTATGTAATATCCAGGTAATTTATTCATATTATTGTTTTTTTAATAAGATCCATAAAAATAAATATACTAGTGAGCTTGATGGAACTAATAAGAATATGATTCTCCATGCAAGTGCTGATGTATCTGACCATCTTGCAATTCCTCCACAAACTCCTCCTAAATACCTATTGTTTTTATTTCTTTTTAATGTTGTCATCTTCTTCTATTATGTTACCGTAATTATCCATAAGTGGAGCATTAATAATCTCATTAATTATCCAAGCCCATAATACTACAAATATAACTATTATAGCAATCATTATCTAAATAGTTTATTACCTAATTTATAAAAAATACCTTTAATTCCAGTTTCTGTTGCTCCGCCCCATAAAATTCTTTCATCTTCATCTCTACACCAATTATAAAAGGGAGTGCTTAAAAAGAAGAAATCCCAGTTAGTAACTTGAAGTATTTTTCTATCTGCTCCGTTTGGTAACCTAACCTCAAATGATAATAATGAGTAAGGCACATAGTTATTTGATACTTCTAATAGAGTAAAACCCCAACATGCATCACCATCGTGTAAATAAATATCTAGTAGATTAATTTTAAGATTCCATCTACGAGTCTTCCACTCAATTTTTTGTAAAATTCTTTTTATCATTTTTTATTGTGCTTAATTCGTATGTTGAATTCTTTGTCTTAAATTTAATATAGCCTATTTCCTCATCTATAATTTCAGTTAATTGTGTTGTTTGCCATGTAAAAAATTTATTAAAAGGTGACATAATAAGAGATCTTCCAACCATAGGCTTATGATGTGTACTTTTAACTCTATCATTATCACCCCATTCTAGCCACATAATAGCAGAAGATTTCTTTATTAATCCATCTTCTAATCTTAATAACTTCCATTCCGGATCCACACTAATGCCTAGGCCCTGCATATATGTAGTGAAGATCCCTGGATCTTTAATTTTATGAGAATAATTTTCTTTTTCGCTATGCATTCTTTTATTTTTCTGTAAATGCGATATTAGTTATAGCGGTTAACTAATTTTTGTTTCATTAATAATGGTTAATAGAAGGGATTCCATCTTCAATAGTAAGATACTCATACGGGAGTGCGTCAACAAAATAGTGGTTATCATCATAGTCGATCACTCTCATGTGGGTATGTCCAACAACCTGTACGATATTCTCATCAAGCATTGAACTCCTTAAAGCTCTAGGGCGAATCCACATCGGGCCTTCTCCTGGGTCATCGCCATACATCTCCATGCCAGTATGATTAAACGATCTCTTATCCCATTTCCATAAATCATTAATTTGTTCTGGGATATTACCACCTTCTGGGAAATTGGTGTCATACCACTCTTTCGAAACGCCAGCATGTGTAAATAAAAACTTATCTACCTGATATGCTACTTGTAAATGTTCTTTAGTTTCTTTTAAGAGTTCACCAATTTCTGGTGCGTGCCATACATTATATCCACCATATCTTCCACCACAATCTGACATATAGTGAAAGTCATGATTACCGATCAGCATAGTTACTTTAACATCAGTAGATTCCTTCCATGCAATAATCTCTTTGTAATTATAGATTTGTTCTACATGTGGAATTGAGAATGAATCAAAGTAGTCTCCAATAAATACAAACTCTGTAGCATCAGGATTTAACTCGATAAGTTTCTTCCAACTATCGTGTCCGTGAATGTCTCCTATTACTACTATTTTGTTCATTTGAATTTCTTTTTAAAAATAATTAATTTTAATTGAATATAAAACTTAAGATCATAATACCATCTAAACTTTCTTCGCCTTTTTGCTTTTTTGAGCCAACTCTCATCTTTATAGGATATTCTTTCTATCCAACTTGTAACTGATTCGTCTTCTCTTCGAGCGTGGCGATGTTTAGTCATCTCTGTTCTTGTGTTTTTTTGTGCGTCTATACTTTTTCTTATTTCTAACTGGAGTAGGCATACGAAGAGCATCCAACCACTCTTGTAGTGTTAGATTTACTTCTTTTAATTTTTTGCCTTTATTTTCCATGATTGTCATTATTTTTTGGTCTAACTAAACAATTAACACAAATGTTAGTTAATAATAAACCACTTGGTATATTGTCTCCGCATATATTACACGTTTCGTGATACTCTTTACTTTCCATATTTATTTCTTTCCCATCCTCCAAGTGGCATTATTTCTTCACCTGTTCCCATTGGCGCTTTCTCATTTACCCATTCTTCTTTTCCAGTTGAGATTCCCATAATTTTAATATTATCATTACCTGAAATAAGTTTAGCTTTTTCAATAGCTTCGGCGTTATTTTCAGCCATCACGCAAATCGTAAAATCTTGGAACTTATTAAATGCTCGTTCTCTATGATCTTCGTCATAATAATGTAAATAATATATTACAGTTGGTTTTTTCATAAATCTATACTGTTCTTTGGTTTAGAGACATTTTTTATATGCTACTTTTTAAATTTGGTTTCATATTTGATTCTTTTTTTCAATTCAGCTTGACCTTCTGGTGAAAAGTTATATATTAACTCTCTGAGATCTTGTTCATTTAGAGTGTCCATATATACTGGATTGAATGGCATTTTTTGCTCTTTACAGATTTCTTCAAATTCTAAAAGTAAAGTAGCTTTGGTGTTTAAACCTTTTAAAAGTTCTTTTTCTCTAGGGGTAATGTATTTTTCGTTTTCTGACATGTTATATGAATTAATTTGATTGATTATTTTTTTTGGTATTACGATAATTAACAACTGCTTTTGCAAGGCGATCCATGCGTTCTTTAGGATCTTGAATCATCACACGTGCTGTGGTTTCGTAAATTTTACCATTGTAAGATGATTTGTAGTAACCTTTGCGCTGTGGATTTAATTGATAGATGGTTTCATGAAATTTACCACCATAATAAGACCTGGCAGCAGATGATAGTAACTTAGTTTTGTAACTTCTGCGAATATAACCACTTTCATAAGAAAGATAGTCACAATTTGTAATTGGGTCATGATAACATATTGTACCATTGTCAGCTTGTCGTTGTGAAGTTACTTCAACACATTTAAGAGATTGTAATTTGTTCATTTTTATTTGTTTTGATTAATACTCTACTAATATACCAAAAAATATTGACATAAAAAAATCTATGCTAATATTTTTTCACTTTTTTTAGCCTTAATGTGTTTACAATCTCCTCTAAAGAAATTCATTGCTGGACAATTACATCCCCAAACACCGTTTGTTTCAGTAACATCATAGAATTTTCCAGGCTTAGAAGACTCTACTTTCCATGATCTGTTTTCAGTTTTAGTTTTAGTGATCACTGACACAGGTTTTGGTTTTTCTATTTTAGTACTTTTGTCAAACTTAATCTGATCTCTAGTAGTTCCTTTAGGAACCGGGTGCCAACCTGGACATACATAAGTAGCATCAACTGTATTTACTATAGCAAATACGTCGCCATAACAATTATCGTAAGGGAATGTAAAAGTAGAAGTGTTTGACATAATTTGTGTTTGGTGAGGTATTAACCTCCATTAGTATACTACTAATATACCACAAATAAATGACATAAAAAAATCTGGGTGATTTATTTTTAAAAAAGTTTCAATTAAAATTTATCGGAGAATATATCTTCTATGTCTTCGTGAATTTCTTCAGCAGTTACATCTAATTCTAACATAATGTTTGCACGATATGTTAATTCTTTACTTCCGTTATTGAATACTAAAATAGTTGGAATAGATCTTACCTTGTATTTCTTTTTAAGATCTGGGTATTTTTCAATATCTACTCTGTAATATGTTCCATCTTCTATTGCTTCCCATTCTGAAAATGGCTCAACAAAAGAGGCTACAAATTCTACAATAACTATACCTGTATTAATAGACTTGCTAAATGTGTCAGAAGTTAAATACTTTGGTTCTCCCTCAGTTATTCCTGCATTAGTTGAATCTGCTATCGTAGACGATGCCATTAATCCAAATGCTAATAAAAATACAATTACTATCTTTTTCATAATTATCTAAATTGGAAGTTTAAGCCAGCTTTAGCAGTAAATACTTGTCTATCCCAATATTGTAGATAATTCATTTCTGCAAAAACACCTAACTTCTTTGTTATTTTCCATCCTGTCATTGCACCGATTGTAAAATCAGTCCATTGCGCATCTTCTCCTTCACTAATAAACTTACCATAAGAAAAGTCTTTGTTACCCATAACCTGTTGGTGATATGGCATAACTGAAGTGTAAATGTGTGCCCAGTTATTTCCATCTTGTGAATAATGATAAAAATCTAATCCAATTACTGGAGATATTGTACCAAGATCTTCAATTTGTATAAGTCTTTCTCTATTAAAGTCATTTACAATACCACCGAATACATTAGTTCTAAAATCTAAATCTGTATCTGAAACTCTCTCACCATTTTCATCATTCCAAAAGAAATCAAAGTTATCTAATTCTCCATCGTTATCATAATCGATACCATAATAGTTATCATTGTAACCATTGTCGTATGCTAATTGCCACCATGGATTATCATCTAAGTAATCTGCAATTGGTAAGTAACCATAAGGTCTATGTGTTCTAAATGCAGCACCGATAGAAAGGTTAAGTTTTTTACCTATTGGTTTTCTCCATCTAAGATCTACTGCCCTGTAATCCAAATCTGCAAGACCATCTTGCATTTGTTCTAGTTTAAAGATAAAGTTATCTCCTAAATATCTAAGAAATATATCTTCTCTTGTGTATTCATTACCAAACTGTCTTGCCCATTCCCATTGGAATTTATATTCCCAACCTTTAACAGCACCTATATTAGAACTTAATCCTGTTTGGATTTCTGTACCATCATAGAACGCATTAGGTTTATTCTCATAATCAAATCTTGCAACCTTTCTAATACCAAAACCATAAGAATAATTAGTTTCAGCATCTGGTGTAACATCAAATAGTTCTCCACCTTGATCTACGAAATAAGTTTTTTGTGTGCTAGTTTGTGGTTGTGCTTCTCCAGCAACTCCATAAATAGTAGAGTATTTAAAGAATTTCTTAACCTTCTTTGTAATCTGTGCGTCCGCAGTACTAAATGATACCAACGCGATAATAAGTAATAATAGTTTTTTCATGTTATCTGTTACGAAGATGTTTTTCAATTGCCTTTAAATCCTCTTTCATTTCTTCTACATCTTCTTGTGTATTTAATATTGTAGAACGTACTAACTCATCTTTGAGTTCATATTCAGTTCTAGAAATGTTAGGAGCTGGTAGAGTTTTAGCTGCTTCTATCTCATCTCTCATATCATCGAGTTGAGCTTGGAATGCGAACCAAAAACTTACCACTGTTGTGATTGCCACAGCTATTGCGATTAGTGTTTTTACACTAACTTTAATTCCGCTGTCTTCATTTAATTCTTTTGCCATTGTATAACAATGTATTTTTTATGCATAATGCTACAATGTATATATCTTGTAAAATACTTATTTGATCTAAATAAGACTTCTGAACTTCTCTGCTTCTATTTGATTGATCTTATCGGATATTGCAGATCCTTTTAAGCCAAACTTTTTCATGACATCTCCACCTTTGGTTGATGGTTTATATTTAAAGAACACTTTTAAAGTTTTAGTGTCGAGTTTATTAATTTTTGCAAATTCTAGAATAGTTTTGGTGTCTAATTTAGAAGATATTTGAATCTTCATATATTGTTTATGTAAATTAAATACATCATTTATATCAAACGTCATTAAACTCTTTAGGAATAATATTGAATCAATTTCACCGTTTGTAAACGATGCTTTATTTAATTCCTTCTGTATTGTATCATTATCATTATTACTAAATAGAATTGCAATCTGTACTATCCAATTGTTAGTGTTAATAAACTTTTCGTTAATTTGTAAAGATGGAAACATGATTGACCACAAATTAAATTCTGATACCATGTTTAAATAACTCTTTGCTGATTTTGCAGAAACAATAGATTTCTTAAATTCATCTCTAATTCTTTCAGAACTAATACCTTCTAAACTATTATCGATTAAAATAGCATCTGCAGTTTCTTTTTCTAATTTTGATCCTGTTCTACCTGCAAATCGCAACGCCCTTAATTTTCTAAGTGGATCTTCTGCAAATCTATCTGCGGCGACACCAACTGTTCTAATTTTTGAGTTTTTTATATCATCTAAACCTCCAACTAAATCTACAATCTCTTTTCTGCCCATATCATAAAATAGTGCATTAATTGTTAGATCTCTTCTTAATACATCTTTATCAATTGTAGAATATTCCACTGCATCTGGTCTTCTTCCCTTTCCAACATCTTCTCTAAATGTTGCAATCTCAACACCCGCTGGATCCGAAGGTACATTTACAATAACTACTCCAAATTGATGACCAACTTCTCCAGTAGTTGAGTAACCAGCGTTAGTAACAATATCTATAACTTCTGCAGGAAACGCATCAGTTGCCAAATCAAAATCCTTTGGCTTTTTACCTAGCAATGCATCTCTCACTGCACCACCCACAATAAACAATTCCTTGCCATTTTGTTTAAATAGTTTATGCAATTCTAAAATATCCTTTGGAACATTTAATTTAAGAGAATTGTTGGCTTCTAATAAAAGCTTAAAATTTTTAAATGATTCTACTAATCTCATGTATTATATATCAAATACTATAATTTATGTTTGAATTCCTTTAGATATAAACACTTTTCATATTCTTCTTGTTTCTCAAAATATGAAATCATTTCATCTAAATCATCTTCAGTTGGTGTTGCATCGGGTTCTATAAAAAATACTGGCATCATATCATCAGGAAATTCTTGACCTTCTTCAACAATTATAAAGGACAAATACACTAATAATTGTTCAAGTGTTGCACCTCCAGATAATAATTGATATGAATTTTCTATTGATTGTCCGTACATTCTTTACCAGTTTTTCTTATATTTATCGCCATCCACCCAAGAGAACAATCTTGTTTCTTCGACGTCATGTAATACTATTGTTTTATCAGTTACTTTATCATCGTAAAACCATTCATATCCAAATAATGCAACATCAGTGTCCATTGTTTTGATAATCTGATTATTAAATGTCTTACATCCATGTGCCCAATAAATATTATCTCCATAACATTCTAAACATTCATTAATAACTCTACTATTTGGTGCAGAACCATAAACTGTACAATCTATTAATGTGTTATTTTCTTGTGTAGGTTTCATACCTGCAAAGAATGTGTGTTGTGGTGAAAGGTGTGCTAAACATTCATCAAATGGTCTGATAGGTTTTGCATCTAAATCACAGTAAACTCCACCATAATCTCTAAGTATAAGTATTCTAACTCTATCTGCAATAAAAGCCCATTTATAAACTTCTGGCTCTGTTATATAATTTTGTAAAAACTTATCATTTTTATAGACATCATTAAAGACCATATCATGTGTCCATAATGTATATTCCCAATCAGGATGCATGGCTTGCATCTCTTCTCCAAATTTCACACACCATGCTGGTGGCTCTTTTTCTCCAATCCAAACTTGATGAATTTTCTTAGGTATTTTCATAAATTATAACTATTTTTTATATTTATTTTATCGTTTAAATCTATATTGTTTCACATATTTAAACAGATTGTAATTCACAGCACACTCTTCTCGTTCTGGGTGCCATTGAACTGCAAGGATTTTCTTTTCTTCGTCCTCTATTGCCTCAGGAATATAATATCCATCAAATGACATACATGTTATTTTAAAATTAGGTGCTATCTTTGAACACCATTGGTGATGTCTTGAATTAACTTCAAACATACCATCTTCTAGATCTTTTACGTAATGATATTGTGATTGTTTTCCACTATGATCAACATCTTCAGAGAAAACATCGCTTTGGTGAAATTCAACAACTCTTTCTAATAAATCTTCAACCTTTCCTCCAAAATAATAATTTAAAATTTGCATACCTTTACAAATTCCAATTATTGGCTGTTCACATTCTATGGCTAATTCTATCCAATGTAATTCTTTTTGATCTCTTTCTATATTTTTGCCAATATCTGCTCCTCCACATAAAAGTAGTGGTGCATCAAGATTTTTGTACCTAAGATCCAGAATGATTGGATCGAATCCTTCAGATTTAATCCAATTAATATACATTTCCTTTTCTTTTAGGCCTTTAGGTGGCGCTACAAATATCTTCAAAATATTAAATGTTTTTCAATACTCTAATAGTATCTATTCATTTTTTAAAAGTCTCTAGTAGTTTCATAAATAGCTTTAATTACAGGAAATCTTAGTGAATTAGTACCATTCATATTTGTTGTTTCTTCAAAGTATTGGATAGTAACTTGTTTCCCAACTATTTCATTTGGATTCTGAAAATAATGACGTCTTTGATCATGATTAAAACCACTTCCAACTTGAACAGGATTTCCTTTATGTTCTATAATAATATTCTTTAACATTAATTCAGAAACTTCTGCGCCATCAACAATAACTCTTTGAATGTCGTTTTCTACACCAACTACAATATATTCTTCATCGTGCATTTGTTTTACTTTAAGAACCTCATCAGATCTTTTACCTTTATATGCAGTGTTCTTACGTAACATAAGTCCTTCCCATCCACCTTCTTTTGACATATCCATCATTCTAGAGAATACTTCATCATCACAATCTAATTGCTCAAGAACTCCAATAAATTGATGTCCATCTTCAACAATATTATATAGATTATTAATACGCTCATTAAATGTAGTCAAACTAGTTTTATCTTGAAATTCTTTAAGAGTTAGAAAATCAAACATCCAATAATATGGATTTTCAATAGTGTGATCTTTACGTTTAATTTCTTTAATAATATTTTGGAAATCCTCATCTCCGTTTTCATCTAACATACAAATCTCTCCATCAAAAACCATATTGGAAAGATTCAATGCTCTCAACTCTGGTTTTAAATTATCAAGTGTTAAGAATTCTTTTCCTGATCTTGAGAAAAACTTAGGTTCTCCATCACCATCAATAATACAAATACATCGACATCCATCTAATTTACGACTAACTTGCCATCCATCATTCCAATCAACTTTCTTTTGAGTTTTTTCATCAAATGCTTTTGCTAATGCAACATCAAATGTTGGGATAAGATTAGGAATTGCCTTATTAATAGTAGATGCAGTTGATCTTGTCTTAAGATTACGATCCAGAATGTTCCAGATTAAATCCTCGAATAGTGGATTTTCTCTAACATATCGATTAACATTAGCAATTGCGTTGTGACCAGTGACTACTCTGTCATTCAGATCATTAAGTAAAAGAAAGAAATCACCATAAGTATTAGGATGACCTAACAAATCTGAATTCTTTTTACAGTTTGCTGAAGTTACACCATATTGAAGATATGTATTATATGTGTAGTACAGCGCATTTCTAACCGATTCATATTGACTATATTCTTTTAAGACATTTATTTTGTCTGTGTTTGAATTAGTTGAATTTGAAACTTCAACGAAATCATGTATTAATTGGAAATCTGTTCTCATAATTATATCATTTTTAAAAGATTACTAACTAGTAGAATCATGTATAATCCAAAGGCTACGGTTAATACAATATCTACGCTATCTATATTTTGTACAATTGATTTTATTTTTCTCATATTATAAATCGTTATTTAAGTGGCTTCTAAAACCCATAACAGGCGTGTGGCCAACAATTTTATTTTTACGTTGCTCAATCATATTTCTTGTCATGATCAAAGTTTCAACATCTTCTTCAGTTTTTACCCAATCTGTAAATAGGTAAGTCAGCAATCTTGATTTTAGCTTTTTCATATTATGCAAATTTAGCTCTTAATTCTTTAATCTCTTCTTTTGATTCAAATCCAATGATGTGAAATACTTCATTGCCTTCACCAAAATTAGGCTGTACAAAATTAGATATGATTAAATCATCCCAAATTTCGTTTAACCACCATGTTTCGATGCCATCGATATTTTTTAGAAGATCTTCTTTGATAGATTCTAAAGTAAAACCATAACCATATCCTGATGACATGATAATCTTACCTAGTGTTTTAGCTGTATCTAAATCGCTAAGCGCATTAATAGCAAATTCAATTTCTTTAATCATATGAGAAGAAACTTCTTGATTATATTTATACATCTCTCTTGACCAAGGTTTAGTGATCTCGATGCCGTGCTTGTAAATTTTTGGAATTTTTGACATGTTTTTTATTTTTAGCTTTTTAATTACAGTACTAATATACCACTTTTATTTTAACGGGGAAAGCTTTTTGCTGTTTATTTTTAAAAGTTACGAACAATTACGTTTATACCGCATTTTTCATAAACCGCTTCCCAACCTTCTTCTCTGTTTGATCTAAATCCACTCTTATTAAGTATGTTGTCCTCTTCGCGAGTAATCCAACAAACTCCAGTGTGGTTTGACATTGCTTCTTTTAATTCTTCTTGAGATTGACACTTAACAAATGTTTGATAAGTTTCGTGATTTGTTGTTGTGTGTTCCCATAACATAATAGTTTTACCATCCTCATCTCTACCCAACATTTTACGGTCAGTGTATATAAGATTAAATGGATCTTCTTCAATACCGTTCTCTTCAAAAAGTCTTATAATCTCTGTAGAAACATATTTAGGTGGTAAATCTGTCCACTTATAAATAGTACGCTTAAGAGCTTCTTTGATTTTCTTCTTTAAGAAATCATTTTTAGATGCTTGATAACTCTGAACAAAAGCCCACATAATTGGTAAGAACTGTTCGTTCCATTCTTGATGATCAACTGTGTTTGGTGCTTTTCTCATTATGATTTGTCTATTATATTTAAAGCTTCTTCGTAGCTTAAGTTAATTCCTCTTTCTTCTGCCATCATCATTTCTAATCTGGCTAAATGGTGTCTAAGATCTTGTGCTTTCATATTATCTTTCTAAAATTACAACTGAACCAAATTCATTATCAAATACCTGAATTAGATTTTCATAATCACCTGACATCATTTTTTCTTGGATCTCTTTAATATAAGAATCACTCATGCCGATTTGTTTTCCAAAATTCTTAGCAAGTGCTATTAAATTAAATGCATTTCCTTGTGGACCTGTTAAGTCGATAACGATTTCTGATTTAGGTTTTTTTGATCTGATCATTTTTTATTGGTTTTAGTGAGGTAGTAACCTCCATTAGTATACTACTAATATACCACAAATATTTGACATAAAAAAATCCGGAGCTAATTATTTTCAAATTAGTTTCCGGATTTATATTTTGCGAACAGAGAAGGAGTCGAACCTTCAATTAACCAATTCCCACGTTCTTAAGTTGCGTAGGTACCAGGCTCTATTTTTGTTTTAAACGGTATTCCCTATGATTGACCGACCTCAGCGAACTGAGTTCCCACATTGCCATAAATTTACTTTTTCACCTGGCGTCTGTCCGATGTAACTGTCATTAAGGGTGGTCGCGTTGCCATCAGGCCCTTAATGTTCGAGAGAGTGATCAAGCTCTCAGCCACAATTACAGTACTAATATACCAAAAATAATTGATATAAAAAAATCCTGGTGATTTATTTTCAAAAAAGTTTAAGAAATATCGCTTGAATCAATTAAAGTATAAGTAAAAGAGTTACCCCATTTTTCTCTAGCGATTTGGCAAATATCTAAGAATTCATGCCAATCATCATTATCGGCAATAACTTGACATCCTGCAGACCATTTATCTACTTGTGTAGATTTTCCACCTGCTCTGCTTGTAGCTCTATGAATGTTAATTCCATAAATACCTTCATGTACATTTTCTTCTAACAAATCATATTTGTCATCTCTATTATTGTCTCGATATACTTTAACTGGTTTTTGTTGCCCTAAAGCTAAATATTTACCAGCATGTAATCTTAATTTATGAGAACCTCTATATTGACCCGGTTTAAGTATCGCTACTCCATTTTTATTTAGTACATTCTCTACCCAATGTGTTCCAGGATCGGTAGTACATGGAAAGCAATGAAACTGCCATTCACCATCTATTTTATAAGATAATGTTAAACAGTCATCAAATTTATTTGTTACCTTATTTTTAGTTTCTGAGTTTCTTACTCCAATGATATTAACATCGTAGTCTCCTCCTGTGAAGTATTTGTAGCCTTTGGCTTTCATTACTTCTTCTATTTGTTCTCTAGTGTAACAACTCATATTAAGTATATTTATTTTTTTATTGCTAATCCCCAAACATGTCCAGGTGCAACAATAATATTATCTAAGTTATAATATTTTGATAATTTATCTAACCAAAAATCTTTATTTTCTATTATTAAATGTAGATTCTGCCCATTTTTAAATTTATTATGAGAAGGCAACATACATACTTTAAAATATAAGATCTTATTAGTTTTATCTGCAATGTGATCTAAAACTGCTTCTAATTTTTCTGGTTCTATGTGTTCCATTACATCAACACAAACTGTCATGTCACTTGCTTCTGGATCCATTTCGAATTCAGGCCTAGCGGGTTCATATTGATTTACCTTAAATTGATGATCAGGATATGATTCGTTTAATGTGTTAAAAAAATCTGATTTTCCTGAACCATAATCTAAAATTGATTTACAGTCATATTCTAAAGCATATTCATATATCTTAGGAACAGAGCTTATTACAGCTCCACCCCATGGCATATCTTTAGTATTTTCCTGAATCATAGCCCGATATTCTTCAGATATAACTTTGTCTAAACTAAATTCCATTTAATTAAATTTATTCCTTTGTTTCTTCTTTTTTCTTGCCGAATATTTTATCAGCTGAAGCTAGTCCAAGTCCACCAATACATATTGCTGCGACTGCGTTTACGATTGTAGGTTCTACTGGATATTCTGTGTAAAGATTAATAAATAAAGCGGCACATAATGTGATACCTGCTAAAATTCCAATAAATCTTTTAGATGACGGAGTTCCCTTTTCATCTCTTAGTAATCCTGATACCCATCCAATTATCTTTTTCATATTATAAGATATATTTTTTTAATGTACTTTCGTACTTATTATATATCTTAAATGATTAATTAAATGGCACCCGGAATTCTAAGCGACCACTTTCGTTGAACATCTAGTGAATTAAAAAATGGATTTAATCTAACATAAGTACTATTAGATCTTTGTAAATGTGTTGCCTTTGAACACAGACATCTATCTGAAGGAAATGCACCTTTAGTTTTAATAAAATCTAAAACTTCTTTTGCACCCTTTGGTGTTATAATATATCCATAAGTTCCTCTAAAACATGAACCTGTTATATTATTATCATCATAAAATTTATTCTTTGGATAGTTCTTTACACCGGGTTCTTCTAAAGCAACTCTTTCATTATATAGTTGAAAATATTCTAATGCAGTTGAAGCTGTTTTTGAATTATCAAATGGCAAATATGCATCTAAGTGACAAACAGTGTCTATTAGTGGTAGAAGTGATCTGGGATCTTTTATTAAAACACCATCTTGTTCTATTATAAGATATGATTCTTCTTGACGAGAACATTCTTCCCAAAGTAATACATGACTTGCTAAGCATCCAATTGTACCATCGGTCCAATCTCTTTGTTCTACATAAGCAGATGGAACTATATTAAGATTGTTTAGAATTTTAATTCCATCTCTTCCTTTTACACCATCAAATAATTCATATTCAATACCGAAATCTTCTAAGGATTTAGTGGTTTCTTTAGTAATGTTTACTGAAAATTCATTACCACTCATATAAACTACTCGTGTTTGCATATTACCTTGATTTAATAATCGTAATCATCATCAATATACTCCGATTTATTTGGTATTGAAAAAGAATCGTATTCTGAATTTTCTAAGTCTACGTCTGGTTCGTTTTTAGGATCTGTCATGATAATGATTTAGATTATATATCTATTGTAAAAATGGCAGTCTGGACGGGACTCGAACCCGCGACCTTCGCCGTGACAGGGCGACACTCTAACCAACTGAGCTACCAGACTATATTGCGCCTAACTAAGACTTGTTAGACTGGATTTTAACGGTTTTTCTTTCTCTTCAATAAAACGCATTAGTGTCTTACCACATGAAAATTAGTCAAACTACTGGGTAGGTTTGTTATGTCCTTTAGAATCCCAGACCCCACGTTTTATGTTATTGTAGGCTCGCGAGGTAGTGGCCTGCATTGTTTAAGGACTCTTATGCTTGTCCCGAGTTGTCTTTATTTCTCGATTATGAGCGAAAGACCAGGTTCGAACTGGCGACCTAAAGCTTGGAAGGCTTTCGCTCTACCAACTGAGCTACTTTCGCTTAATGAGCCTTTGGAGGGACTCGAACCCACGACCTGCGCATTACAAATGCGCTGCTCTAGCCAGCTGAGCTACAAAGGCGGCCTTTTAAATGGTGCGGTTTCTTCTTCTACCGTCCCATTGTACTTTCTTGGATTTACCAAGCATCATAAATTTAGAAACTCTACTGTTGAGACTTGCTCTCTCATGGTTTATCTGAGTGTTTCCATTGTTTGATTGTTCAGAATTCATTACTTATTATTTTTTTAGTTGAAAACTATATATCATTAATATAATTAAATTTCTTCCACAGGTAGTCAAGGAGAGATTTGAACTCTCATGTAACCAATTACTCTTTCTACAAGGTATAAGCTTGAGGAGATACTTGACTATATGGTGATCCCTCAGGGACTCGAACCCTGGACCCTCTCATTAAAAGTGAGATGCTCTAGCCAACTGAGCTAAGAGATCAATCTGTTGTACTCCGTAGGAGAATCGAACTCCTATTTTTAGGATGAAAACCTAATGTCCTAACCGTTAGACGAACGGAGCGTATTTAAGATTTTAGATAACTAGCTAAGGCATCTAAATCAATTTTCTTATTTTCTAAATATCCTATATTGGTGTTACAATTACCACAAAGTATACCTCTAACTTCTCCTGTCTCATGGGAGTGATCTACACATGCACTGTATTGACTTCTAGATCCATCAAATACTATATCTGTATCACACAATAGACATTTACCATTTTGATCATTCAAAAGATCTTGTCTTTCTGGAACAGAAATACCATATCTTTGTTTAGAATTTCTACAAGGATTACAATATGCTGATCCATTTACATGAGGCCTAAGATTTTCACATCTTTCTGATTTACATTTTTTCTTCATGCTCTATATATCTACATTGACTCTAATAAAAGAGTCATTCATCATTTCACTGGTGAACCAGATAGGATTCGAACCTATAACCGGCACCTTAGAAGGGTGCTGCACTATCCAGTTGTGCTACTGGTCCATACTTGTACTACTGGCCGGAGTCGAACCGGCACGAACATTACTGTTCAATGGATTTTAAGTCCATCGTGTCTACCAATTCCACCACAGTAGCATACGTATTTTCTCTACCAATAAATCAAAGAACCTTTTTTTTGTTGTTCACTTATATTATACCAATGTGTTTTATTTTGTTTATGGTATTTGTGAATTTTTTATTGTTTTTTCTATTTCTTGATTATCTGAATTTTTATTTTCAGCTCCACAAAATCCGCATACAGTTCTGTAAGGTGAATTCATTGAACCACACCCACAATTCCATATGTGATCTACTATTGATTTATACTTCTTCATGATATTAATAATCCATACTTTCTGCAATAATAGATTTACCTCTACGAATTCTGTTTTTAATAGTTTGAAGTGGTAGATTATGCTTAGCAGCAATATCTTCATATTTCATATTATTAAGAAGACGATCTTCAATAATCTCTTTATACATTGGTTTTAGTGACTCTATATTTGCAAGAGCTAGTTCATAACGTGCTTGTAAATAATCATCTTCTTCATACCAATCTGATTCTGTTTTTGTTTCGTTCTCAATCAATAAATCACGAGCTGATGTGTGAGCATATTGATCAGAAATTTCAATACCGTATTCTTTCATAGTTTCAATACTATATTTAGAATTACGTTGACGTATCCAACCTAAACATTCGTTGAATGCAATTCTGTATAACCACGTTGTGATTTGATATGATGGATTATATTGATCAATCTTAGTCCACATTTTAGTTAGTGTGTTTGTTAGAACATCTTCTGTGGCATTCACATCTTTGACTACATTTGAAATATAATTTCTAAGTCCTGGTTTTACACGTTGATATAACGCATTGTAATCTTTTTCTGATTTTGACTTGATAAAATTTTCTGATAGTTCGCGGTAACTGAGTTGTTTTGGCATATTATTATTTTTTTTAGTTTTTAATTATAGGGCTAATATAACACTTTTTATTTAAACGGGAAAGCTTTTTTAGATTTATTTTCAAAAGTTACGAACAATTAGTAAAATAAACTCATTGCTGATTCTAATCCTTTTTTAGTTGCTAAGTGTACTGAATCTAAACGTACTGTTAGATTTTCCAAATCCTTATATTCTTTGATAGCTTGTCTTTTTGCACCTGGCAATGTCTTAGCCCAAACAGTATTCCAACCTCCTTCTTCAAAGGTGAACATGTATTGTTTTTTAATAAAGACTCTTGGTGTACGTTCTAACTTAACTAGTCCCGCATTGTTAATGGTGTTTATGATTTCAACAGCATTATTGTATTTGCGACCTTTACCTACAAGATTTTGAATGTAATCTTCTAAGGCTGACTTTAAAACTTCTTCTTGTTGTTTGTTAATTTTTATTTGCATATGACTCTCTCTGTTTTAATTATACTACTAATATACCACAAATAAACGACATAAAAAAATATTTAAGCGTTTATTTTCGGAAAAGTTGTAAATTAAAAATCTGAGAAGATGCCAAGTAGCTTTTCTAGCTCTTGTGGTCTATTTGCCCATAAATCAGTAGAGACATTAATGATTCTCTTTTTAGGATCTGATTTATATTTTTTATTTGGATAACCTATAATGGACCAAGCTTTTTTTGCTTTTTCAGGCCATGCTCCTAACGGCCAATAAGACACTGCTACATTAAATCCTTCAATTTTATCTACACATCTAAGAATAGAACATCTAGTAGGTAACATGCCCTTATCATGTAATAAAGAAATAGAGCTATCATAATCGCCTTCAATAAATTTAATATTACCATTTAATCTTTGTAATGCATCTTGAGCCGTTTTAGGATCATGCGCAAAATTACCAAGATAAAACACAGTATCTTCTGCTTTTACAGTTTCATTCCATTTTAATATAAGATCATCAGTCATTTGATCTACATCAGTGTATGATCTTTTATATTGCTTTATGGCAGCTGGTCTACCTAACTGTAAATTAGATGTTACAAATATTTTCATATGAGGTTATTATAGTTTTTTACTTGTAAAATAACAATAAAACAATAGATACTTTGACCTATCGCTTTATTGTTTTATTAATGGTTAAATCTTACTTTGTAGATTTAACAGTTTCTAATTCTGGTGAAACTACTTCCACGTTAGCATCAGCATCTAACTGAGCATCAATTTCTGCTAGTTCAGCATGCAAATCATTTAACGTAGTATTCATAGTACTTAAATCTTGCATCGCTGTTCCTACAGCTTCACCTATTTGGGTTAACATAGTAATAAATCTACGTGCATTTTCAATTCCAGTTCCTTCTACATTAAGAAGTGCTTGATAAAGTGCATTTAATTCATGACCCCTTAAAGAAATAACAGGATCAGAATCAGCTGTTAGATTTTTACCTTGTGTTTTAAATTGATCATACAAAGATACAACTACTGCAGCGTTTTGTGTTTTCCAAGTATAACCTTTATTAAGGTGTTCTTGAACTGTCTTGATTGCTTTTACATTATCAAATGTAATTTCAAAACGTTTCTCTGCTGCTTCAGTCTGTAATGCATCGATTTCAACTGCCAATTCTGTTTGACGTGTTTTTAACTTTGTGTTCATATTATAATTGTTTAATTGTGTTTATTATTTATCTCTCTTAAAAATCTGCGTTTTTTATTTTAATATCATAGTCTTTAAAGCCCGCAAATTGTTGATCATCAGTATTCATTCTTCTCATGATAGAATCATTTACATCATTTCTGTAATTAAGTCTTTCAATTCTAGTCATTCTATCAATGTCTAAATAAAGAACGATACATTGATTTCTATATTGCTGTGGCAACATATCTAAACCATCTTTAGACATAATCATTATATCTGCATTGTCAAAATCTGTTTCAGTTTGTCCATAATACCATCCATTAAATTCCATATACTCTATGAAATCACCATTAACTATCATTTCTTTAAACTTATTTTCTGTTACAAAATGATAATCTTCTCCGTCTATTTCGCTATTTCTAGGTAATCTAGTAGTATGACTTACGCCTATTGTAAATCCTTTTTTGTGTAATCTGTGTTTTAAAAAATCCTTTCCGGATGCTGCTTTGCCTACTAGTATTATTTTCATGTAGTTTATATGTAGAGTTTTATATTTGTTTATAAAATTTTACTTAAAATATTTAGTTTAATTTCATCCCACTTGGAAAGAGGACCTGACCACATTCGTCTTTCATCCAATACTTCCCATTGGTTATAAAGAAAACTTCTAAGAAATAAGAAATCCCAATTGTCAATACTGAATTGTTTAATGTTTCCGCCATTTGGTAATCTAAATTCAAATGCAAGTAAAGCTCTTGTTTTAAAATTATGAACGACTTCTAAAAATGTAAAACCCCAGCAACCATCTCCATCATGAATGAAAATATCTAATATATTAATTTTTAAATTCCATTTACGTGTTCTCCACGCTATTTTTTCTAAAAGTCCCATTATTTATCTTTACAATTACATTTACCATCTTTATCCCATTCACCACAACATTCTATAGTTGGCGTTGGCGTTGGAGTCGGTGTACTTTGATTCCACATCTCATCCCAAAATATCATTTTATTGTCCATTTTCTACTAAATATGTCAATTCACATTCTGGATCATCTATAGTATCTACTATTAGTGGTTTCGTTGCTCCATGTTCTTTTAGAATACGGCAGGTTCTATCATATGCACTTGCGAGTATACAACCATTGATACCAGAACTAAGATCACCTGGAACATCTAATATGCTCTCAATGTGTCTATAAATAAAATCTTCTTCACTCATGTTCTTCATCAAAATCTTCCAATTCACTTAATCTTTTAGGATCAAAGTAGTTATCTTCATAGCGTTGTTTCTTTTTCTTAAAGTTAATCTTACGCTTTCTTTCTTCGGGATTATAATCCTCACGTGATTGTTTACGCTTTTTCATCAGTCTATTATTTAATCGATGTTGCTAGTTGTATTATCTTGATCTTCACACCATACTGGAGGTGGAGTTGACCAATTCGGATCGCTAAAATAAGGATTCGGAGTATACATTGGAATATTGATAGTTTCGCTCTTTAGTAGAACTACGGCTTCTTCAGCTGTGATTGTTTTTTTATCTAACAATCGTTGTACAATACTTGCCTTTGTCATTAATTTAAAATGTTATTTAATACTTATATAAAGTATATTTGGTTTGTTTCAATTTTTGCGGAGAAGGAGGGATTCGAACCCCCGGTACCTTGCAGTACGCTAGTTTTCAAGACTAGTGCATTCGACCACTCTGCCACTTCTCCTAACATAAACTCCCTTGCCCAAAGGTTTATATTATTTCTTTTTAATTTTTGTTTCTACTTCTTTAAATTTAGAATCGCATCTTGATTCCATCTTATCAGTTCTAGAATCAATGTACTTATAGAGTTCTTCAACTGAGTTGTCTACTCTATCAATTTCACCATCAATTCTACGGTCTAGTAAATCCGAAGTTTGTCCTAGATCCATTTCAATTTCATTGATAACATTTCTGAGGTCATCAATATCTTCCTGTAGGTCTTTGACCCTAAATGCCACTTTAAACATACGATAAACGCCGACAATTGCCAACACTGATAGTACACCTAAAACGAACGCTGTTGTTTGTTCCATATTGTTTATTTATTTAGTTCTTGGGCTAAAGAGATTATGTTAATTTCCCATTTGATAATCAGCTGGTGGTAATTCATCTAGTAAACTACCTGGTGCTGTTTCTATTGTTTCTAGTTTTTCAAATGAGTGATTTGGTTTAATAAACTCATTTAATGCTTTACCTTGTGATTTGGCTCCTTCGAATAATATGAAGTCTTCTAATGATACATCTTCATATACGTATGTAGCATGATTAAAATGAACTGTTAAGTCTTTAGAAGTAAAGTTATATGACGCATGTGTTATTGTTGATGAATCATAATAAGATGTTGTTGATGTTCTCATAATATAGTATTTGATACTTATATCATAAAGATTATAAATGTTTCAGATAAAATTAAAATTTAATAACCTTGTTTCATGACTCTTGCTAAAGCTTGCAAGTTAGTGATTTTAACAGCCATCTGAGAAGGCATTCTAACACTTCCTACACTGCCACCACTATTCGAACTTCCTCCGTCGTCTGCTGCATTACTACCATCCGATCCCATAGACGTTTCTGCCATTTGATCTGTATTTGCTTGCATCGAAGATGCGACAGTCTGTAACATTTCTCCTAAATTCCACATTGCCTCTTCTAATGATTCTCCCATTTTAGCGAGTATATCATTAGGATTGCCTCCTTCACTAAGAACCGCTAATGCTTCAAACATTGTTCTAGCTTCTGTTAATTTAGCTAGATCCATGTTATTAATTGCTTGTGCAATTCCTGGCATAGAAGTACTCATTTTGGTAGTACTATGTCCTATGGCATACCATAGTTTTTTCTGTGCATCATAACCTTGAACTCTTTGGCCTTTATCAGTGGCTCCAATTAATGAACTAAAGAATGCTGCTCCTCTTTTCTTATCAAAACCATTGGCTCCTTTTACAATAGCTGGTACTGCGGTTTTCATTTTTTCAAATGAACTTCCCATAGCTTTTATATACCACCTTCTATGATCAAGGAGTTTTGTATCTTGAGCTTCTTCTCCAGCGCCTACAAATACTTTAATAATATCTTGCATTTTACCGGCAAATGATTTAGTGTCCATTTTACCGACAGATGCCATAACTTCTTTAAGTGCTGTTCCTAATTTTTGATATGGTGTTGACATTGTTGTAACTAATTCAGCTCCTTTTGTAAATTTAGAATTATCCCACCACCAATAATCTGAAGATGTTCCACTCATTCCACCAATTTCAGTAAATACTTCAACTAATGCTCTAATTAACATTTTAGTATTTCCAGTTACTTTTTCCATTACTTCAGCTGGTGAACTTAATGTATCATATCCTGTTGCCTTACCGTCTGCATCAAATCCTTTTGGAAATTTAAGGCTAGCCATATTTTGTACACCCTTTGCTAAATTTATAAGTGGAGTACCAACTCCAGTTACAAGATCAATACCTTTTTGAATTTTTGATTTACCTCCCCACCAAGATGATTCTGCATCTGGATTAGAACCAATTTCTCCGAATACTGCTGATAAACCTTTTACAATCTCTTTAGTATTGTCCATAACCAATTTACCATTGGTTTTTATATCCATAGTTTCAAACTTAATTGGCTTACCTTCTTCATCCCATTCTACTGGGAAGTTTAGCATTGCCATTGCTTGAAATCCTTTAGCAACATTAGTAAGTGCGCTACCCATACCTTGTACCGAAGATATACCATCAGCAACCGGTGAATTACCTTTACCTGTCATTATCTGTGCGAATAGAGATTTCTTACCTCCAGGGTATTTCTTACCTATTCTGCCAAATACATCTGCTAATACTCCAGTAATCATTGCAGCGTTTACTGCCACTTTTACAGGAGCGTCAGAATCCATAGATTCAAATTCTATTGGATTTCCTTCTTTATCATATTTTACTGGGAATTTTAAATTCGCCATTGCCTGCATACCTCTTGCGATGCCAGATAATGCTGATCCCATTCCCATTGTAGAAGAAACACCTTGTGATACAAAAGATCCTCCGCCTCCTCCCATTATAGAAGAAAATAAAGATTGTTTACCACCTGGATATTTCTTACCAATTGCTCCAAATGCATCTGCAATAGTAAAGACCATTTCACCTACACTTTTACCTAAAGTTTTTAAGTTTACTTTTTCTGTAAGTTTTTGAACATCTCCTAACCCTTGAGCAACTTTTATCATCGCAGCTCCAGCTAATAATACAACTGGTGCTCCCGCTAATACACCTATAATAGATAGTGGACCTAATGACATTGAATCTACAATAGACTCGATTGCAACTTCAAAATTAGTTTTCTTTCTCTTAAACATTCCTAAAAATCCGGAAGTCATTTCACCAGAATCATTAAATGCGCCCGAACCTCTTTTGTTTACATTACCTAATTTATTAAAGTCAACTTTTGCAATTATTTCTAATCCCTTTCCTAATGTAATCAATGCAACTCCCGCTAATATCATTACTGCGGCACCTGCGGCTATGAAAATTGCACCCAGTCCTGCTAGACCCATTGCCACTGCAACTCCTCCTATGATAGCACCCATCATGCCTACCTTTTCCCAAGTCATATCTTTTAGTGCTTTAGCAAAAACCATAACTCCTGCTCCAATTACTACCAATGCAATACCTGCAACTATCATCGCTGCTGATCCAAGCGCAATAAAACCTGGAAGAGGTCCAGCACCTGCTATTCCCATAGCGAGACCTAAACCTACTATAATGGCCGCAATCATTCCTAGGTTACCCCATGACATGCCATCAATTGCCTTTTTCATTGCAAAGACACCTATTGCTATTACTATCATCGCTCCTCCAGCGAAAGCCAAGGCTATAGCACCTTTTTTAATAAATTTGTGTGCTAAACCTGCGATTCCAAATACTAATGCAACTGCTCCAATAACTACTAAAACTCCGAATGTTTCGAGAATATTCTCAGCGTTGACTGGTCCTATAAGTAATCTGGCTAAAAATATTGCAACAGCAACCGCTAATATAGCTCCAGCTGCAAATATCATTAACATTGCTCCTTTTCTAGATTGCTTACCTAATACTTTATTAATTACAAAGAATGTGAGGGCAACTGCACCAACGAGTAGTAATACTTTACCTACTTCTAACCAACCTAATGATTTTACTATTAATGCAGACAATACTAATGCTACAGAGACTGATAAAATTGCCATAGCTGCAAAAACTAAAGCTCTACTAGTCTTTCTCATTGATTTAGCAATCTTCAACTTATTCATCAACCAGAATACTCCACCAATAGTTAATATTACCAACATTGCTGTTGCTAATCCAATTAAAATTGGTTGTGTTAAAAATCCTATTAATATTAAACCTACAGATAATCCTAAAATTCCTAGTGCTAAATTCTTTAACGCCTTAGCAAATTTATTCATTCCTTTAGGATCAAATCCCATTTTATCTAAAAGTAACATAACACCTGCAAGTCCTAACATAATACCTGCAGCTACTAAGACACCTTTCATTGCAAATGTTGCTAATAAACCAACCAATACTAAACTAACTGCTAATATTAAAATATTAGCACCTATTTCACCAAGCATTGCTATTTTCTTCAGTTGTTTTTTATCCAACTTCTTAGTTGCCCACATGAGGCCATCTACCATGAGTTTTAATATAGGCACTATCAATAACATGGCCACACCAGCCACTATTAATAGAGGCAATGCTAAAATCATCATTGCAGCAAATTTTACTATTGAATAACCAACATCACCTAATGCTAAAAGCCCGTTAGTTAAGGCTTCCATTTTTAGTTTAAGTTCTTTACCGTCAGGTGCTCTTTCTAACGCGTCAATAATTACTCCTAAACCAAGTCCAATAGGTTCTAAGGCACCTGCAGTAATTCTAAGGACTAATGCTTCTTTAATTGAAAGGTCACCTTTCTTTCCGCCACCTCCAGCACCAAGAGCTTTAACAAGCTCATCCATTTTTTCATAAAGATCACCACCCACCGATACAGCGGCAGCCGTTGTTCCAGTATTTATTGCTACTTGTTCTAGAGCTTTATCACTATTACCCATTCTTTCGAATGCACTTGCTAGAAATTTTGGAATTAATTGAGCCAAGTTATATGTGTATGTTTTTTAGTATAAGACAAACGCTACTTATGTAGCGTTTGTCCATACTCTTTATATATCTTTAAAATTTAGGCATCTTCATAGAAGGTGCTTTAAAAGATTGGACCGACGGCATCTTAGGCGTTTTATATTTAGAGCTCATTTCACTCTGTTGTTGTGCCTGTTGTTCTTGTTGATCCTTGTTCTGATTATTCTTCTCTTTAATGTAGTCCGACAGATTTTTTACATAGTACCAAAATTCATAATAAAATAAATTTTCTATTTCTGAAGGTTGCATTCTGAGATGTATGCCCAGATAGAACTTAGTCTTAAAGTAATTCTCCAGCGAGATCTGAAATAATGAAAAGACTTTTGATGCCACCTGGGAAATCAAGAGGGGCTTTTGCGATCTCCCCATCGAATTCCATTTCTAGTGTTGTTTGTACACCAATTTTCATTTTTTCAGCTAACCTATAAATTACCATAAACTTTTTCTGATCCCATGCTTTGTAATCTACTTCTAAATTAAAGATCTTAGGTAAGTTTAATTGTCTCCAATCAGGCGTAATATAAGGTAAAACTTGTATAAACGCTTTATCGAATTCAACTTCTTTTTCTTGACGATCCTTTAAATACTTAGTTATTTCTTGCATAACACCAATTGAAGGTGGACGCATTCTGATTTCACCAGCAGATCTAGTTTTGATAACGTATGTTCTTTCTTTAGAACTATAATATCCTTCTATTTCTGTCGGGACTTCTGTTGCGACTAAATATCTTGAAGATAATTCAATATCTACAGTTTTTTTAGTTGCTTCAGTTTTACCTTTAAGAATTAGCTTATTTTCTGGTTCTGGGAAAGTAAGATCTCTAATAGCTAATAGAATTACAATTCTATCTTCTTCTAAAAGATCTTTATAAGATGCTCTCTTATCTCCAACCATAATCTGAGTACACATCTCTACAATATGGTTTAGTTTTTCTTCCATATCAATATAGTTCTCTTCATCCATAGTTGAGAAGTGTCTAATCTCAGCAGCTCTCGCTGATCTAATTTTAATAACACATCCGTTTGGATAAAATTTACCATTAGATGGTAATTCCGACTGATCTAAAACCATCCAACCTAGGAATTGATCCGAAGTTTTATCTGGTCTAGCTTGTCCGAATTGGTCCATGTTTACTTTACCAAGTCCCTTGGACTCGACTGCATCTAACATTTCAACAGAAACATCTTCTACTGAGTTGTCTTGTACTGGCTCATTGATACTATCTCTGGCTTCCAGCATTTTTTTTGCAGCTTCTTCTTTTTTGTTTTGGTTTTCTTTACTCATGTTATTTACTTATTTAAATTTTTTACTTTATTTTTAATAAACGACTGTTGGTCAATAGATTGTAGACTTAGTTCTTTTTTTATTAAGTCTCTTATCCATGCACTAACAGAAACTGGCCTCGTTTCAGTATCTATTGCATCGTTTAAAATGCATCGATTAACCGAAGAAACCTCGTCCTCCGTTAAGAGAACTTGTAGTTTTTTTGTTAATTTGTGGTTATTCATAATAATTTGATATGTTAATAATATATTATATTTATCTTGCAAAAAATAAGAAGATGTAATTATACACCTTCTTATTTGTAATTAATTAATAATTAGTTTACTTCTTCTGCATATACATCAGATCTCCAAGTGATCTCTAATGTTTGTACTTCTGCAGATGAATAATCTAATGCATCTGTAAATCCAAGACCTGAAGTGATGAAACAGTCATCAAGTGTTACTTTTCTAAAAATATCACCTTCTCTGTTGAATTGTACGATTACGATTGTTCCTACATAATTCTTTTTCAAGCCCATTTCACCAGTTTCTGGGTTGTATTGTGCTCTGTACCATTGACGTAATGTTTTATATAAATACGCTTGGTTAGAATCATTTAAGTTCAATGAAAAGTTTACAGTTATATCTAACGCAGTACTATCAATCATACCAGCATAAGATCTAGTAGCAAATTTATACTTTTGTTCGATAGCAGCAACTTCTTTATGTAATCCTGCAAGACCAGAAATAGTGTTTACATGTTGTAATAACATCTCTTGTCCAGCAACACCGTCAGGAGGTAAAATAGTTACCTCAAATAGGTTAGCCTGTACTGGTTCGAAATTCTTACCTTTCTTGCTTGTTTGATCTTCTGAATAATGTGGTAAAGCCATAATTTGTATGTGTTTATTTTATATATCTAATTTTGTTATGCAAAGTTTCCAGTTGCGATTTCTCCTGTGTTCAAGATAGTTACTCTCGATACTAAGATTTCAAGTCCTTTAACTGGCTCAACAAATGTATCTAAAATACCCATGTTATTATCGATTACCTCGTTAGTGTTGTTTGTTCCGTCCATAACGTTTCTATAGTCGTATACACCTCCGTCTTTTTTAACTGATTCCATAAATGAATCTGCTAAAGTTTTAATCTCTAATCTTGTTTGCGCGTTGTTAAACTCGAATAAATAGTTTTTCAAGATTTCTGCTAAACCATCTTCAATATAGATCATTGCTTCTCTCACGTGAGCTGAAGATAATGCTGATTGAACTGATTGTTGTGCAGTTTTATTACCTTTGATAGTTAAACCAACTCCTCTTTCGAATACGATTGGGTTAATTCCAAATGGCTCTAAGTAATCTCTATCATTTTTATCAAATGCGAATTCTAAACCTTGTACACCTGTACCACCTACAACACCTCTTCTTGGTCCTGCAATTATAGACCATGGTAATGCGTTTAAGTATTTGTCAATGTAGTTATTAGATACGTAAGCCGCTGGTGGAATCACCTTTGTTTTACCGTTCTCTAATACATTAAGACCAGGACCATAGTAGAAACCGAAGTTTGCACCTTCATTGATACTTGGTAATGTATACACTGCAGTAGGGTTAAGTTCTAAATTACCACCAGTAGATACTAATCTTGTATCGAATGATCCAGTATTAGCGTCTTTAAAAGAAGGATTAGTTGATCCTTTAAATTCTTTCACCATTGGTGCGTTAAGAATTGCAGATGCATTTTGTCTTTCTTTACAAAGTTGAGTAATTTCTTCTTTATTAAGGATTCCACTGTTTTCCAATGATCCGAATGTATCAACAACATATCTGAAAGTAATTGCGTCCTTGTCAATTAATGTGTTTGATAATCCATTTCCTGGTCTTAGTTGAGTTAATAACTCAGCTTTTGTTTTAGCGCTCTGTGTTGCAGCCGCTAATGGGAATACTGTATAAGTAGTTGTACTTTCTTCATATCTTTTAAGAGCATATTCTGGTCTTAAAGATACAGGTCTGTGACATTCGAATGAATAAATATTAGAACCACCTTCAGTAGTCTTAATAATTCTTTTAATTCTTGCTAATTCAGTTCCGTCAGCTGGAATATACATTCCTACTGAAACTTCTGACCAATCAAATGTATCTTTAGCTAAAGTAGCGGATAATCTAAATTGTCCAGCTCCTAGTGGAGTAAATGAATAATCATCAACTAATGTTGGTAACATAACTGCTCTCGAGTTAGGCTCGATAGTAGTATATTCTATTGTAGCTGATTGAGCTCTTAAATATGCAGTTAATTTATCTGCACTTGCTGCTGCGTAAGTTGAACTAAATGCGTTTCCACCTGCTGCAGTAATTTTTACTACGTTTATATCTCCAAGTGGTTGTAATTCTTCAACTGAACCGATTCCTACGTAATCAAGTCCATTTGCACCTAATAAGAAACTTCCAACTGTTAAGCTTCCTGCTGATAATAATTTACCTGCAACATCTGCTCCAACTTCTGGACATGCTATAATAATGTCACCATCTACAACTGTAATTGGTCCTGCATGGAATGTAGCTTCTGTTCCAGCTTCAAACGTTTCATATGTTGATGCTTTAATAGCTCCTTCACATTCTATAACCATATCTGATCCAGATGGGCTTATTGAACTAATTGGAGTAAATTCTCCTTCTAAAGCAGCTCTTAAGAAACCGTCTGTTGTGATTTGTAAAGCATTTAAATCAGAAGCGTTAGCGTTTCTAATAGTTAACTGATCACCATCAACTTCCATTTGTTTTGGCAATGTGATTGCATCAGGAGTAGCATCTTGTGCAACTCTATGTGATAATACTTTATAATCTTGGTAAATATCAAAACCTTTACCTACGAAATCAATTGCTTCTAAAGCATCTTCGTTGATAGCACAGAATAAACCTGTTCTTCTTGCTTCCAAGTTAATTAAAGTCTCAATATATAATTGACGACCTTCTTGATCTTGAAATTCTGGAATAACTGATCCAGTGTATTGTGCTACTAAACTAACTTCTCTCAAAGCAGTGAATTTTGCTAATTGATCTCTTAATAATCCATGCTCATTAAAAAATGCTCCGTATGTTGGGTCATTTTGTAATACTTGTGCATCGTAATTACCTTTGAATACAAATACATCTACCATGTAGTCAGATACGTATTCTAAATCTTCGATTCCTTCAGGAACATTTCCTTCACCGTACCATTCTCTTGCTGTCATTTCAAAACCTGCCGTATTTGCAGCTTGTCTTACGATAACTGAAATAGGCTCTTGCTTGATATTAGCGAAAGATATTGCGTTGTTTGAGTCGTCATCAGTGTTACCTGCTGCTTCTAATGTTTTGATATCAGAAGGAACCCAAAATTTATCAGTGTCAAAAATAGCGCTGTATTGAACAGAAGCTGGTTTTGCTGATAAACCTTCAGAACCAGAATTAGTTGCTGGAGATACCAATGCAATTCTATCAGCTGCGTCAGCGATAGTTAAGTTTAATGCCAGAATCGGCCCTCTTGAAAGAGTTTCGATACATGATCTGTGGAAGAACATTCCTTTCTTTTCTAAAGATTTGTCAATACCTCCAAACACTTGAGTGAATTGCTCAATGTTTTCGATAAATACTGGTGTGTTGTATGGACCTTTTTTAGATCTACCAACAACCAATCTAATAGTTTCAGCAGGGATATTAACCGTCTGTGATTTGTCAAACTCTAAGCGATATACACCTGAGCTTTTGAACTGTAATAATTGAGGACTTAATGCCATAGTTGTTCTTTTTTATTTTTTTTACTTTTATTATATATCTATTCTTCTTTCGAAATTTATTTATATTAAATCATAAATGTCATATTGTAAATCTCCATCAGAAATATTATCTTTATATAACACCCTTTCCATCTCGTTATGTAAGTCTGGATCTATAAAATCCAGAAGTTCTTCAATATAATCTGCATAATCTGTAGTGTTAAAGAATTCAGTAGAACTAATAACTGTCATAACAGTATCATCATTTCCCATTTGAGCTCCGTAACCGCCTCTTGGTAAACCTCCAAATAGACTAGCTTCATTTATTGTTGTTTCATCTGTTATATTTATCCTATTTATCTTGTATAACTTTGCAAAATTCTGACAAAATATTGCTTTATTATCTGATTTTATTTTTATTCCATGTTTTAATGTCTTAGAATCATGTCGATGTCTGAATTTTACAATCATTTCATCATCAAAATCATTTCTTTGTGGAAACACAGATCTTAGATATTGAAACAATACCGAACCATATGTGTTGTATTCTACTATCATTTTTACATTCTCGTTATAAAATATCTCTGCAGATAAAGTATATAAGACCTTTGCAAAATCTTCTATAACATGTTCATTAGATCTAAATATTGCTACTTGATTTATTTTAAAGAAATCATACATGGCACCTGGATTAAGTGAATTTTCAATTTCCTTTTTATTCATAGGAATAACTTCAAATATATTTATCACTGAATAATCACCTCCATTTCCTTCAGCAATATCTACCGAAAATAACCAAAACTTTGAAGCATCTTTAGTTGATTCAATATCGAAGTCAGGATTCCATAATAGAACATCCCTAACATCTATATTAATATCATCAAACTCTTCTAGGTCATGATAAACATATTTCTTCATTCGTTTACGCATTTTCTTTAAATCTATTGGATCTAATAAAAGGTTTGAAGACGAAACAAATTCATTTCCATATTGTCTATTAAATGCTTCTATACTACCTAAGTTTCCTAGCTCTCTATTATACCAATCATCATCTCTGTCTGGATGTTCCCACCAATCAACTCGCATTGCGGTGTATTCATTTTCACCTCTATCTGCAGCTGCATATATTTGATAAAATTTGTTAAATCCATTTGGAGTAGACGTGATAGTAATTCTAGAAACCTTTGATGCGGATAATGTAGGATATACATTTTCATAGAAGGTATCTACAATAGTTGGATGAATATGTGCAAACTCATCAAGATATAAATTATGAATAGTAAAACCAATACCTGCTTTTGCAGTAGTTGCTTGTCCTACCAATCTACATCCGTTATCACACTTAACATTCATTACATCATATTTAACAATACCTGGTTTCATAAAGAATGGTACGTTTTCTACAACTACTTTTGCTTTATCAATAATCTCTTTAGTTGAATCTGATTTGTTGGCTAATAAAAGAGTATTTTTATCTGTATTAAATATTAAGTACCATGCATTAAATATAGATGCCGTCACAGTTTTACCCATTTGCCTAGAAGCTAATACAATATTGAATCGTTCTTCTTGGAAATTTCGAAGCATTCTTTTTTGATATTCTCTAAGTTTTACTTGTTGAATTCCTTCATCTGTCATTACTACTGCATACTTTTCAGCAAAATAAACAATATCTGTAGCGCATCGAGCTAATTCAGTAATTTCTTCATCGGTATATTCAAATACAATATTACCTTTACGCAGAAAGTTTTTACCTTCGTAAAATGGCATAGCAACTTTAGGTCTAAAACCTTGATCCATTGCTATCATCAGATCATTTACTTGTTTAGTAGACCAAACAATTTTTTCTGATAGCACATCCCCTTCTTCTTTGGGAATCCATTTATTATCTCCTACGTAATCACTCATTAATCTTCTGTAGTTTCTTCTACATCTTCAATATCTTCATCTGATGTATTCTTTATACCTGCTTGAATTGCAGCCATTAAATCTTTAGTACCTCTTTGTAAATTCTTATTTTCTTTGTCTCCTCCTGATTCTTCTATTTCTTTGACGTCATCTCTCTTTTTGTAGATTTCAATATCACGTGCAATTCTTTTTGTAGATTCTTCAGAAGCCATTAGATACATTGTCTGTGATTTAATAATATCTAACATTGATTTTTGTAATGTTGCTAAAACTTCAAACATTCTAGGTGCTAATTCACCATCATCAATTGTTTGTAAAAGTGTAGTCAATGCTCTTTCTCCAGCTTGTAATTGATATATTAGAGATGACATTGTCATTTCATCCATTCTTTTCTTAGCTTGAATATATTCGTCTCTTTCTATAATATCTGCGTCTAAGTAAAATTTCATGAGTGCTGTAATGGTTTTTTCTGCTTTTTTTGTAGCAGAACCTTTTAATTCCTCATAACTTACACGTGGTGCTAAATCTGTTCTGGGTTGTTTGATTGGCAGATCTGTTGGATCTGTTTCTACATCTAATACATTAGTATCCCCTATCAAATCATCTAATTCCTTTCTTATTTGATCGGCTTGTTCAGATATATTCTTTTTCTTGTCTTCACTCATATTATTATATTATAATCTATATATCTAACAAATCATTGTAGTAAAATTATAGTAAATTATCTATTTTGATTATATCTTCTTAATTGAATTGATGGAACTGCGTTATCTATGACTAGAGCGAATTTATTATCTCTAACAATATATTGTTGTAATACATTTAGTCTTTGTTCTGCTTCTATTGATTTATTAAATAATCTAACGTTTGTTAATTTTGCTGGACCTGGCATAAGAGACCATTGTTTTAATGAATTCCAATCATAAGCAGAAATATCTTTCGAATCATTTAATACTGATGTGATTCCTGTTTGTGTTGTATTACTATTTAATAAGTTACTACCAGGTTCTAATTTGAATACGTTAGCTGTAAGTTTGCTGTATTTATTATTTACATTAATAACTACACCATGCCATACATCATTTAAAATTTCATTGTCATATGTAAATGAATGAGAATCTCCGTTTATTTTAACTGACAAGTTATTAGATGTTGTTGACACCTTTAATCCTTTACCACTTAAATATCCATCTATTAATGTTGCATTTGGATTAGCTTCTTTTAAATTAGGTTGAAACCAAAGTGTAATAGCTAAATTATCATTGGATGCAAGTTTAGATTTTCTTTTATAAACCAATGCTTCTATTCCTATGTCTTTAATACTACTAAGATCATATGTGTTTTTACTAATGATTGTCCACTTCTGTCTAATCTCAGTATCTAATATTGTTAAGTTGTTATGAATTCTTTCTCTAATACCATCACCTACTTCTGTAAATACGGTTTGATATTGTTCTGGTTTAGTAACTTGTGTAAATTCGTCTTGTATCTCTTCTCCAAAGACTTCATCTAATCCTGTAACTAAATCATTAACTTCTTGCTCTATTACTGTATCATTATTAATAGTGCTTGTTCTTTCCTCATATTTTCTAAGCATTACTCTCCAGTAAGAATGTTCCATGTTAAATTCATCTGCAAATGCAACAGAACTAACTTCATACATTCTATTCATTAAAGGAAAATATAAGTAATCCCTCATTCTCGGATTTTTATTTGGACCAAATGCTGATTCAAATTGAGTTTTTGTTATGTGTATTTCAAAATCCTCAAATCCCATTCCATAAATATCAAATTTAAATTCATTAGATGGCATCTCATTATCTGGTACCATTATTTTAAATTCTCCACTATCTTTAACATTATACAATGAATATTCCATTAATATAACATCGCGCGATCTTTTATCTGCCTCTACTTTATAATACTTTACTTTATGGCCAAACATCTCAGTAGATAAATCAGATATTTGCTTATATACATTAATTGGTTTTTGTAAAGAATATGGATCAAATAAGTTTTCGTCACATGTAACAGATATATTAGCACATCCATTCATTGCTGATGGATCAGTACAATCAGTACAATATTGAGGGCATGATATAATTTCTCCAGCTTCTGTTTCTAAATTAAATGTAAGACTTAATAAAGATAAAGAATGTGCCGTAGATAATCTATTTACTGTAAACCTAACACTAATCCATAGGGGTTTAGTAGAATCAAACGTTAATCCTAATAAATCCGTAGGTGATGTGCCAGTGTTTAATAACGCATATTCTGACATTGCGCCTCCATCACTATCTAATGGCTCTTGTGACCATTTAAATTCGTAATTAAAAAAATTGTTTGGATTTAATGGTAAGTAAAATTTTAAGCCTGTTGCAGTAAAGGTAGGAACTTCCAATACTGTAAAAGTATTCGAGTCATATATTGTATCTACTTCAAATGTTGTATTACCTACTATGATTTTATCACCTCTATTTAAAAATAAGTTGGTGTTTTGTCCAGTAACAGTAAGATTACCTTCAGTCATACTTAAAGTTCCTACAGTATTTGGCGTACTTACACCTGCTACAATATCCCATGAATTGATACCCGCTACATTTTCGTATGGTTCTATTAGCTTTGCGACAAATGAGTCACCTATTTGATCTGCTGTAAAATTATTTACCATTAATAAAAGGACCAGTGGTCTTGTTTTTTATTATATATCTGAATTTCTATCTGTTATTAAGAGTATTTCAGGATCGTCAGATTCATAAGGTTCTAATTTATGAATTATTGCATTAATTATTCCAAAGGTTTCTGTTGCTTCATTATCTGATAAATACATATCTAACACTGTCATGAACTGTTTTAGTTTAAAAACTTTATACATCTCATCACTTGACATCATCTTACATCTTTCTAAAACTTCATTTATAATATTTAATTCTCTCGATTCAAATAATTCAAATAATCTTAAACTACCTCTAATTGTTTTAATATTATATTTAATTGTTTTAATTTGATCAATCTTGACAATTCTATTATAATTTAGATTTTTATTTAAAGTAACTTTGATCCATGATAAATTTGGCATATTTTGTAACATTTGCCATATAAAATAAATTGAAGTTGCTTCTTTGTGTATAGATGCATCTCCCACAGATTTAAATCTATTTATTTCTCTAGCAAAGAACTTAGTAATATATTGTTGCATTTTTGTAGCCTGTACTAAATACGAATCATCGCTTATTCTTTTACACATAGAGTCCCTAGAAATTAGTCCCCATATTTTAGTGTCTATTGAATTATATCGATAAAGTGTAATATCTACTACTTCTGAAAAGTCATCTTTATTTTCTGTAAACATCTATTTGCGCTTCAATTTTTTGTAAATCATTAAATAGTTCCTCTTTTGCATACAATTTTAAATCATTGAATTCTCGCATACCTATTTCATTTTTTGACAGGTAGATCTCAATTGAAGCATCGCTAGGAGTATATCTATCAACCTGTTTTTTTGGTGCTTTTTTGGTCTTAGTATAAAACCAACGTGGAACACCTTTGAATCTTTGAGCAACCATAGCCCATGATTCTACTACATTTCCTCCATTAATACCGTTTAAATTAAAAAGATTAGCATTAGATGGATATTTAATAGCAAAGAAACGATTGATCATAAAGTGATGTCGTTTCTTTGAATGATTTTTTATATTGTTGTATTGGTCTGGTTTTGTAAACATTATCTTTACAAAATCAAATAATTTAGTTTCGTCTAGCATATTATTTATATGTGGATTAGTAAGAAAGTTTACCCTATTAAGGTGTTAAATGCATGTTGATGTGCATCTACTTTTGAAAAATTATGAAGCATCTCTATTTTAATAGCAAGATCTATAACTTCTGGTTTTAGATTATGTGCATTTGCTTCTGCTAATATTTCTTCTATTTGAATATAATCAGTTAGTGTCATATTAGAATAACTTTTTACTAGGTGCCAATTTTTTATCTGTATTTGTTTTCTTACCTACTAATTTCATTGGAGGTTTTTTGGTCTTTGTTTCTTTAGGAATATCCATTCCTGCGAATGCATCAGGACCAAAACTTGCTTTATCTTTCAACCAACTTGTTCCTTCCAATATTTTTTCCATATCTTGGAATTGTTCTACATTTTCTAATGCTCCTTCCCAATCCTTTTCGATAGCATCATATATCGCTTTTTGAATAGAGTCTGGAATAGTTTTAATATGTAGTAACATTAACGCGATGTTATTAGATAAAGATGCTTTGATCAATGCAGTATTAGAATGTCCAACTACTCTGTATATGATGTCTGTAAGAGAGTTCTTGTGATCTGTATTAAACAAATACTCAATAGTAAAGTTATCTAGTTCTTTAATAAATTGATCGTATATGGTATCTGCCATCTTCTCTGTGATAGAGTATGTTCTAAGCTTGCCTGTTTTTAATTCTTTTTGCCACGTAACTACAGATGGTATATTATCTGATTTATCACCTATAAGAATCTTATTGAAAATAAATCTATCACAATCAACTTCTGTAATATTTATTTTAAGTGCTTTTACCCATGACATAATATTATTTTGATACGAATCTCTTGTCATGTGCTCACCTCCCATGTTAAATAGAAGATCTTCATTTGACATTTCAGATGCAACCGATGCTTCCATGTCTGTTTCAAAACCTTCATAAGCATATAAAGATTTTTTAGTGTTGTAATACCATAAAGTATGTGCATCATTAGTTTTAGAGTAATTTACTAATTGAATAAGATCTCTATCACCTGACCATACGATACATGATTTACCCCTGTTATTAAGTGCAGTAGACCATCCAAAAATAACATCATCTGCTTCTGCACCTTGTATTTGATGTACAGTAACACCTTTATCGGCTAATATTTTTTGGAATTCTTCATAAACTCCATATACATTTGTCCAATTTACATTACTGCTTTGTTTTCTAGTACCCTTATAATCTGCTTCTGGGTATAAATCTTTTCTCCATGATTTAGAATCAACTGTTAATACAACGTCATCTACAAACATTTTTAATTTACGCATCTCTGATGCAAAATCAATGGCTAATTTTCTCATAAACTGTGATTTTTGTTTATCATCACCTAACAGTTGACCTGTTTTAGGTTTTGGTAAAACAAAAAGTCTGCTGAATACAAAATAATTACCGTCTATTAATAGTGTGTGTTTTCCCACTTTCATATCTTATGTGTTTAATATCTATGCCTAATATACCAAAAATAATTGACATAAAAAAATTATTTATTACTTTTTTACGAATTAACTATACTTTGTATCTCATATACACAACTTAACATTGTAATAACTGGATCAATAACATGAACTCTTTGAGATTGATGCTTAGCTACAGTTATAATTATCTGTGGTATATGTTTTATATATTGTCCTTTTTCTTGCTGAATATATTCAATGAATTCAGCGCCAAGTGTTTGTAAAACATCGTCAACTCTATTTGCATAATTACCTACTAATGTTTGATAATTTTTTGCAGGATCTGTTTCATTAAACACTAATTCAAATACGTCTTTATATACAGAGTTGAATTTTTTAACATCATCTACTGTAATATTGGAAGTACCTTGTGTTTTATATCCTTGTAATTTATTAAGAGTAGATCTTAAATCAGGAAAGTTTCTTTTAACAAATTCAACCAATGCCGGCTTTTCAATTGTCATGTCTTCTTTCTTACAAATCTCATAAACTCTTTTAATATACTTTTTTGTTAGTTCACTTTCTTCTTGTTTGTCAAAATCAAAATCTATAACTTCAAATCTTGAAAGAATTGGATCTGGTAGTTTATTAATATAATTACATGTTGCAATAAATCTAGAATTAGATGCGAATGTTTCCATAGTAGCACGCAATGCTTTAAAGAATTGATCTGATACACCGTCAACCTCATCAAGTATTACTACTTTAAACATTCCGGGTGCATCCATAATAGAAACAGTAGAACAGAAATCGGTAATTCTTGTACGAATAACTTCTACTGATGTATCTGTTGATGCATTAATATAGAGATATGGTAGTTTAAATTGTTGAACAATTGCCTTAGCACATGATGTTTTGCCTGTTCCTGGTGATCCAGCGAATAGCATATTTTGTACTAAACCATCATTGAATTTACTCATTACCCTCTCTGGTAATATGAGTTCTTCTAGGTTTTTAGGTCTGTATTTTTCTGTAAATAATTGATTTATCGAATTCATGTATATAATATGTTTAATGGTTATACCTCACAACAGCTATAAAGTTTCATAGATAAATATAATAAATGGCAAGATCTTATTCTCATATAATCATCACCCGCACATCTGGTCCTAATCCACGAAATAGGTACGGTATTATACTAGCACCAATGATGAAGTTCTTCAGGAAGTTCCTTGTTGAACACAGGCACATTAGAAGATGGTCTGATGATGATCAATTTGTCCATTGTGTACTTAGAATGCAAAAACCACCAATTAAAAGCGTCGCATTAACTAAAAAATACTGGGATCATAGTAATGAAATATTAGTCGATTTAGCAACACTTCATGAAAACTGTAATATAGTAGATTGGTATTGTGCGATTAGTCTTAAGCCAATTAAAGCTAAATTTATGAATTTTGATTTGGAAAACTTTTTACATCCAGAATATCATGATGCATTAAAAGCACCAATGATTGATAGTCGTATATTAAAATCTTCAATTGAGTTTCGTAAGAAATGTAAAAAACTCCTGCTCGAAGAACGAGAGGAGTTTCTTAAACTTGCTAAAAAGAACGCTAAACGTTCTCTTTAATCTTACATTAATCTTGAGAATCGTTGTGCAATAGTTAAACCTTCATCTAATTTAATAGTTTTAGGTAATTCTTCTTTTGCTTCTTCTACAAATTCTTCAGCGTTTTCTTCATCTTCCTTAGAAACATCTTCTACTGGATATTCTTCGTCGCCTACTTTAAATGTTTTCTCACCTTTTGCAATTGCTTCTGCTCTTG
>Ga0228631_1000120_pt1 | contig 49341 bp, 33 predicted proteins | sample 39DmetaG_FD_183049 | JGI IMG/M metagenome (GOLD analysis project Ga0228631, IMG submission 183049) | Seawater microbial communities from Monterey Bay, California, United States - 39D | ecosystem: Environmental > Aquatic > Marine > Coastal | place: USA: California | collected 2016-09-28
TGGAGAAGAATCCAATGTTGTATCAGCTGTAGTTCCAGATCTAACCCAGTTATTAACATAAAAACCATCTTGATCTGCAATAAACCCTAGCCACCTCTTAGAAGAATCAGCAAATTCAATAGAAGAAGTTATTGGTCTTGTAGTCTGTCCTGTTGAAGTACCAGTATATTTAATCTGGTTTATCTGAACTGAAATACCCCATTGAGGAATAACTTCTTCGTTATCTTGAGCGATACTTACAGTACCAACTTTTGACTCCAATAAAGTACCACCTTCAACATCGTAACGGTTTATTGTCCAAACAGCTGAATCAGCTCCATTGTCACCAGTAGAATTATATGCAGAGTCACTAAATAAACATTCAAAATAACCGTCAGTAATATTTAACGGGTCAATTACTTTAACATTAATTGGTCCATCTCCATAATCATAAGTTGGATTTTCCATGTAACCATTAGCTACAATATAATCAACAGATTCTGATGTTAACTCTAAAGCTTGCCCTCCGTTACCTGTTCCGTCTAATCTAGTAATTCTAGGAGAAGTTCCGTATTCTACCAATTGGTTCGTTCCGCCTGATTCAGCAATTGGATTATGAGGAATAGCAGAAACAGCTGCTATAGAACCTCCATTAAAACCTAAACGAGATGATACATAAGGTGTTTGTTGACCACCTAATAAAAGTGGATCTGTAGGGTTATATTCTAAGAAGTTATTATAAGCATAAGCTATAGCTACATAATAATAAGTTTTAAAATTAACTAACGATCTATCACCTAATGCAAAGAAATCCTCAGTAACTTTAAAAGTGTGTTTAATACCATCATTAGCACCATCCACTTTTTCTACTGGTACAGCAAAACCTAAAGATTCATCAAACTCAAAATTAATTAATCTACTAACACCATTTTTTATATCACATTGTGCAACAAGTTGTGCTTTAGTAGGATCAGTTATATCAGATATTGAAGTAGATGAATTCTTCAGTTGATAAATTTGGTACCCTTCGAATTCATAAAAACGATCAGGCTCTGAACCATCAGGTAAAGTATCTATAGTAATATTAATTTCGTCTTCAACTTTATATTGTTCTTGATAATTGTTATGAGAAACACCAGGATTATCTAACATTATAATTAACTCCTTGTTCAATTCTTGAATTGTAACTTTTGGAGCCATCGGTGGATCAAAGATCTTAAAACAAGCATCAAATAAAGCTTGGGCTTTAGTATCTGCACGCTTAAGAGCTCGAACTGAAGAAAATAAATCACCATCAAAACCACGCCCATAAACAATACCAACAGTAATATTATTTACAGCTCCAGGCTTTAAAGTAAAAGGACCTGCAGATTGAACAAAACGTCTATCTCCTTTATCGTTATTAGAAGTAGATTCATCCCATTCATCATTTGTTATTGCACCATTTGTAGCCCAACCAAGAGGGTCAGAGTCTCCTGGAAACATGTAAGTAGAAAGAGTAGAAGTTGCACCAGCAGAACCAGCTCTTCCTAATCCACCATATACTAAATCAGAACCATTAGCCCATTTACCTCTCATGAAATTATAATATTCAGCAGCATTTTGAGGATCAGAGTATGGATAAACAGCACCAATACCTGTAAAATAAGTGAAACGAGTCATACCAAAACGTTCATTATCTATTATTGAATCTCCAAATCCAATTCCGATACCTTTGTATACAATACCAGAATCAGCAATAGCAGCTTGAAGGTCTGTAGGATAGAAACCATTATCTTTTCCATCTGGATCTTTGTAAGGTCCTTCAAAAAAGTCAACACCAATAGCAGGAGGGTTTAGACCATAACCAGCATTTTGACCGTTTGTTTCATCTTCATTATCTCCATTAAACATATAACCTAAACCTCTAGAAACATCACAACCAGCATAGTCATCGTTATAGTTTCCAATATCACCATCTAAAAACTGAGAAAAATAAGTGTTAAATAAGGTTTGTGTACCTCTATTAATTAACTCATAATTATAGAAAGTCATTCTATTTATTTCATCATTAGTTGCAAAAGCAAACGCTTGAGCCCTAATTTCCATACCAATTGGTTCTCCAGAAGTTTCAGTATGTATGTTCCCTTTATCATTAAAAACCCACCAATGAGTTTCATCTCCAAATAATGAGATTCTTCTATCTGCACCACACTCAATATCATCTCTTCCTACAATATCATCATACCAAGGATAATCACCCGCGGATAATGGATTATAGTTACCATCAGAATCTCTATCGTAAAATGGGGCTAAATAATAATCTTGTCCATTAGCAACATCACCATGAGCAGGCCAATTCTCAATTCGATTAAGAACTTCGGCTGAAGGAGCTTCAACATTAGAACAAGAAGCAGATTCAACAACAGGAACACCTACTAAACCTTGATTATTACATTCAAACCAAGAGTTAAAAGCAATAACTTCAGATTTTCTAATCGTATAAAACCTATCATAGGCCAAACATTGATCAGCAGTAATTGAAGCTTCTCCAAAATCTTTTATAGCATCATCTCCTTGAGGACTTAATGGTGAAAAATTTCCTGAACCTGGAGTAACCGTTAAAGGACCAGCCCAAAAATCATTTCCTCTTCGGAACCTTAATGCAGCAAGCTTTAACTGACCATTAACATCTGTTCCTCCCATCCAAAGAGCTCCAGCAAAAATAGCAAAGTGCTTTGTACCACCATCAGCAACTTTAGGTATCTCATAAGATGAAATTCCTGCAGTTCTATCCTGGAACATACTTCCACCATTTTCAATGAAGGCACGTACATCATTAAATTCTAAAAATAATTTACCTGTTGCAGGCGCACATCCAGCAGCCTTATTTTGACTTATTGATGCTTTTTTATTTTTTTCATTTAAGTCTTTTTCTCCAAAATATGCAGATGCATTATGTGAACATAAAACTGAAAAACCTAACGATAATAATAATAATTGTTTTCTCATAATATTAAATATCTTCTAAATGAATTAAAAATCAAATTTAACCCCTAAACGAATAGTTCTTGGTGCACTTATGTTAAATGCATTTTGAATTTTCATTGTATAGTAATCTCTGAAAGATTGCTCATCCAACTGATTTTGAATTGATGTTTGACTCTCTGCTGCTGCTAAAAAACCATCATCATCCCAGTTACCAGTTGCTCTATATACTGCTACTCTATTTTGTTGATTCAAAATATTAGTAACCCTAACATAAACATTTAAAGCTGCATTTCTATTTTTCTTCTCATTGTTATCCTTGTTGAAAACTAAATCAAAAGTTCTATCTAATTGAAGGTCTAATCTATAAGACCATGGTAATCTTGACCCATTAGTCGTACCATTAAGACCAGCACTTTGAGGACTAAAAGCTCCTTCATTAGTTATAAAATTTTGAGCTGAATAAGGAGATCCAGAGAAAACATTAGAAGTTATGTTTAAACCTGTATTCTCTAAAATATCTACTCCCTTAACAACTGGTCCATTATAGCTTTTACCTGAACCATATCTGTAATCCATTGTTAATGCAAATGTGTGTCTTGTATCATTTGTATAAGGGAAGATAGAACGCAAATTTGGTAAACCAGCATTAATTAAACCAAATGCAGAATTTTCATCAGATCCTGTACCATTTGCAAATTGTAAAGTATAAGCTAAAGTCATTCTGATATTACCCGTTCTTCTTAAGTCATAAGAAACAGTTGTTCCTTTAATAGTACCAAAATCTCTGTTACCATAAGTTTTATAAGTAGCAGGGTATGCATTAAAAACATTGATCAACTGAACATTATCTCTTTGCTCACGATAGAAAGCTGATATTTTAATAGATGATGTTTTAGACAATACTTGTTGGAAACCAACTTCGTAATCGATTGTAGTTTCAGGTTTTAGATTTGGATTATTTATAATCGAATTTCTAGTACCTAAAAATTGATATTCAAAAGGATTGAATCTTAAACTAGTTGTTGGACGCTTTGTTAAGATATCATAGTGAGCAAAAAATAATGCTTCATCAGATATTGGGAAAGAAAAAGAGATACGAGGCATTACATTTACCTGTGCTTTATAATTCTCAAAAACTGATGCATCAGGTGTTTCCTGAGAAGGGTTTATTAAGTAAGGAGCAATTCCTCCTGCACCTTCAATCAATGTTGGTGTAGAAACCTCAACTCCATTTTCATCAAACCAAACAGATCCATTTCTGAAACCATTAATAGAAGTAGGGTTGTTTACATCGTTTACATAAACAGTATAATCATCCCCCATTGAAGATGGTATATTTGACAACCAATCTAAACTAGGGTTTGATGATAATAGTTCTTTTGATTCAGCAACTGTTCTTGCTTCATATAATAAATAAGGGTCTTTTAATACTGGTTGGTTTGCATTAAAAACGTCAACCCTAACTCCTAAATTAAATATTAAGTCATTAATAGAAAACTTATCCATTATGTAACCTGACATGTAAATTGGTTGAAAAGCTCCTACAAATCTCTCGTAGTTACCATTTTCATCAAACTTTGTAAAGTAATCATTAATGTCAGTTTTACCTCTAACTTTTTTACCAGTATGATCAAAACCATAATAAGAAACAAAGTTATTTCCTTGATTTAATAACTCGTCAGGAGAAAACATATCTAAAGAAAAAGTGGATGGATCATAAGCATCAACTTGTAAGAAATCTGTTCCTGCAGGGTCAAGACCCAATTCTTTTCTTAAATTATAATCAAAAAATGATTGTTGATCTTCATTTTCAGCACCACCATAGTTACCAGTTCCAGAAGTATGAGCATAGCCTGTATTCAATTGTGCATAGTCAACAGTATATGAACTTCCATTATTTACAACTGTAGAGTCTGAAAAATCTAGCTCAGTTATGTGAGAGTTAGCTAATAGCCTAGCTGTATTCCATATTCCGATTGGACCAACACCTCCTGAAGACCAACCTCTATCAACACGCTGTTCGTATTCAAAACCTAAAGTAATAGAATGGTCACTTAAATTAACAGAACCTGAACCTGAAAATCTAAATTGTGAATTTAAGGACTTACCAAAACCATTATAAGGTGTTCCAATATTAGACCAAATTTGATAAACACTTATAGGAGTATCTCCATTTCTCAATGCATTACCCTGAACGATTTGATCTAATGTTTGGTAATTCCCTATCGGATTGTCTGCATAGATAGAATAATACTGAGAAGTAATTGCTGCTAAAGCTGCATTTCTTTCTGAAGGCGTAAAAGCCACTTCAACATCTCTTGTATCATTTTGAATAAAGTTATTTGTATTTTCTTGTAATTCGTACGTCTTCTCTCTAGTAATATTGAAAGTTCCAACATGTCCATAATCAAAAACACTATACTTATGGTTTGGATCGTATGTACTATAACTAGACTGAGAATAATCCACCATTAATGTATAGAAAGCACTACTAATCTTAGAGCTACTTCCTTCTTTGTCGTTATTAAAACGTTGCGTCAAACGACCAAAAACCCTCCAATCTAAGGAGTTAAAAACCCCAAAATTTGTAAAATTCAAAAGAGAGTTCGATCTAGAATAAGAAGAACCACCACTGTAGTTTGCTGAACCACCAAAAGTTAAATTAACATTTGGCCCAGTTTTAACATCAATTTTAAATTGACCTGCTATTGATCTATTTCTGGCATTCATCCTCCAATCTACTAACTCAAAATCATCTTGTCTTAATAAATCAGAATTATTATATGTACCATTACCAGATGCATTTGGACTTAATGGATTTGCTAACAACTCCTCTCTTACTTCTTTTTTAATTCTATAAGAACCTCCAGCTAGAGGTCGAGAATCTAATCTATCTGTGTAATTTATTGAAGCTAAAAAACCTAGAACAGGAATTGTTTTCTCTCCTTTTTCATCTTTTTTCCTCAATAAAGGTCCAGAAATCATTCCTTCCACTAAGTTGTAACCATATTTATCCAATCCAAAAACTTTACCATCATATCCATCTGGATCTTTACCATTGATATAGAAACCTGAAGAAACAACCTCAATACTTCCAAAATAATCTGCTGAAGGACCTCTTGTAGTAATAGAAATAACACCACCAGTAATATCACCATAGTTGGCAGGAACACCACCGGTTATAACAGAAACTTCTTCAATTGCTGATTTCGGTAAGTTAGAAGAACCACGGACTTTAATACCATCAATGAAATAATAAGAAGCATCAGAACGAGAACCTCTAATACTCATTTCTCCGCTTTCACTAACATTTACTCCACCTACAGTAGCAGCAACAGCACTTGCAGAACGAGTTGCCATTCTAGAAATATCATCTCTACCTACTGTTCCTCCGGAAGCTCCACCATCTTTGTTAATTAAAGGTGTTTTATAAGCAGTAATCGTTACCACCTCAATCTCATCCACTTTTTTACTTAAGATAAGACCATCTTTCTCACTTAAAAAACGAATCTGATTAGATGAAATAACCACACCTGTAATTTTAGCTGGATTATATTGCTCAGCATCGTTACGTACTTCAACATCATAACTACCAACCTCGATTGACGGTATGGTAAACTGACCGTCAAAATCTGTTTTAGCTCTACCTTTAATATCTCCATCTTTAGAAATGGAAACAACAGCATTAAAAATTGGCTCTTTTGATTCAGAGTCAACAACAGTCCCTTTTAACGTACCTAAACCACCTTGAGAAAAGCCGTAAGAAGTTAAAACTAAGACACTTAATAATAATAAAGTAATTTTTCTAACCATAAGTATAGTTTATTATTTAAACCATTATTTTCTTGTAAGACCGTAAATATAGATAAAATCCATGTTATAGAACAAACGAAAATTAAAATAAATTTAACTTTACTTAACAAAGCACTTGAGAATTTATTGAACGGTATCTGATGATGAGTAAACGGACAAGCTTAAAATCATTGTAAAAGTTTAATTATTCATTTATTAATTCAAATTAAAGTTTTTGTTAAGAGATTTTAAAATGAAGAAGACAATAAGTTCAGTAATTCTATGCTGTGTACTTTTCTTTTAACTAATTTTGTAAATTAAATAATCTTCGTACATTTCAACTTTTTACATGAAAGTATTCAACAGTTTTGAAAATTTAGGAGAAATCCAAAATCCTGTTCTTACAATTGGAACTTTTGATGGCGTGCATATAGGTCATCAAAAGATTATACAACAAATAAATCAAGAAGCAGATAAATTAAACGGAGAATCTGTACTTCTAACTTTTTATCCGCATCCTAGAATAGTATTAAATCCAAAAAATCATGGTTTAAGTTTATTACAAACTCAAAAAGAAAAGCTAAAAAAACTAGAACAATTTGGACTGAAAAATGTTATTGTTATTCCTTTTACACCCGAATTTGCAAATTTATCCGCTGAAGATTTTGTTCTAAAATATTTAGTTGCGAAACTTAAGGTTAAAAATATTGTTATTGGATACGATCACCAGTTTGGAAAAAATAGAGAAGGTGGAGTGAACTTTTTAAATAAACTGTCCGTCAAGCACAATTTCAAAGTTACAGAAATACCTGCTCAAGAAATCAACGATGTAAACATAAGTTCAACAAGAATTCGAAAAGCTATCGAAAATGGAGCAATTGACGTTGCTAATGAATATCTTGGTGAAGCATTCTCATTCGAAGGGGAAATAGTAAAAGGAAAACAACTAGGAAGAACAATTGGTTTTCCTACTGCAAATATTAAAATTTTAGATACAACCAAAATTATACCGTCAAATGGTGTGTATCAAGTGTCTTTAAAAATTAAAGAAATAAAATACTACGGAATGATGAACATTGGTGAAAGACCAACGGTTTCTGATTCAGGTATTAAATCAATAGAAGTGAACATTTTCGACTTTAATGAGGAAATTTACGGGGAAATAGTTACTATATCTATATTTGAAAAAGTTAGGAATGAAAGAAAGTTTGATTCAATCGAAGAACTAAAAAACCAACTTAAAATTGATGAAAAACATTGTTATAATCTCATACCTAATATTAAGTAACGCTCTTTTTGGTCAAACAGAAATAAAAAGTTATTCATGGACTGAATTGACTAATTCCAATGCAGATACAATATATAGTATCACATTTGAAAAGCAAAAACTATATGAACTACCAATAGCTTTAAAAAGATTTAAAAACATTAAAGTTTTAAACCTAAGTAAGAATAATTTATCCGAACTTCCTAGTTATATTGAAGAATTTGAAAATTTAGAAATAATCTACCTAGATAAAAATAAGTTTACTGAATTCCCATTAGTTCTTCTAAATAATAAAAAATTAAAAGAATTATATTTAAGTAGGAATGACATAACTAAACTTCCAGATGAAATTAACCAACTTTCTGAACTAGTAAAATTAGACTTATGGAGCACGGCTATAACCTACTTCCCTCCAAATTTAATTAATCTGAAAAAGATGAAATTCATAGACTTAAGAGGTGTAACCTATGGCCCTACATTTATAAAAGAAATAACTACTTCTATGAATTGGGTAACTTTCAAATACGAAACCCCTTGTAGTTGTGTAGAATAAACTATATTTTTTTGAGGTTTAAAATAAATTCTTCATTTCCATCCTCCCCTAAAATAGGAGAGATCATGTAATCTATTAAATCTAAGTTATTTAATTTAGCAACTTTTTTAAGCTCATCAAACATAGATGGATACCCAAGTGTATTTCTTAATTCTCCATTGTTCTTTATAAAACTTTTATCCACCTCTACTTTGGGATTTATCATCACTATTACAAATGCATCCAATTTTAGAAATGGATGAATAAAAGGTAAGGTTTTATTTAATCTATCAACAGACACATTGATGACACAACCATCTAGTGGTTCAGGAATTAATTTTGTAGTTATCTCTCTCAGAAATAAACCTGTACAATCCACCAAATTATCGTTACTGAAGATAGAAGAAGGATAACTTTTCTTTATTAAATCGTTAGTATATACTTTATTTGCTTTGTAATTTAAAAGAACTTCTGAGGTAGCACCATCATTTGTAAAAACATCTAAAATAGACTTTCCTTGCACCTCTAATTTCCATTTTTTTATAGCTGCAAGTATTTTAGTTGCATTGATTGATACCCATTCATCAGATGCCTCAATAAATTTAATTTTACAATCACTCTTAAACTTCTTCCCTGGCTTTTTTATTAACTTCCCGTTAACATGAACGCCTACTTCAAGTATTAACCTTTCAGCACTAACCCTAGAGTCTACAAGGTTAAGCTGAACTAATAATTTATCTAATCTTTCTTCCATTACTAAACAAAGATACATTATGAAACATTGTAATTACTCTTTTTAAAAAATTTCATAACAAATCATTACATTTGTATAATTAATTTAATAAGGTGGAAACAGTATACATAACAAGACGAGAAAACTTTAATGCCGCTCACAAACTGTGGCAAGAGAACTGGTCTGAAGCAAAAAACATTGCTGTATTTGGGAAATGTAGCAATCATAATTGGCATGGTCATAACTTTACTATATATGTAACTGTCAAAGGGAAACCAAATCCAGAAACTGGATTCGTGATAAACCTTAAAGACTTAAGCGATATTATAAAAGAAGAGGTAATAGAACCTTTAGACCACAAAAACTTAAATTTAGACGTTCCTTTTTTAGAAGGAATTTTAGCCTCTACAGAGAATGTAGTGATTAAAATTTGGGAAAGAATTGAACAACCGATTATAAAAGCAGGTGGTGAATTAGCTAAAATAAAATTAGTTGAAACAGAAAACAATTATGTAGAATATTATGGAGGTAAGCAACCATTCTAATATTTACTAATTTAAAACAAAAAAATTGAAAAATTTCGAACCAAAAGAAGAGGTAACAAAGAAAATAGCATCTCATTACGATGATATTTTAAAAAATATAGGGGAAAATCCAAATCGAGAAGGCTTATTGAAAACTCCTGAAAGAGTAGCTAAGTCTTTACAGTTTTTAACACAAGGTTACGAACAAGACCCAGAAGATATATTAAAATCAGCCTTGTTCAGTGAAGAATATTCTGAAATGGTAATCGTTAAAGATATTGAGGTCTACTCTATGTGTGAACACCATATGTTGCCATTTTTTGGAAAAGCCCATATTGCTTACATTCCTAATGGGACTATTGTTGGACTTAGCAAACTACCAAGAGTAGTAGATGCCTTTTCGAGAAGGTTACAAGTTCAAGAAAGGTTGACTATAGAGATTAGGGATTGTATTCAAAAAACACTGAACCCAAAAGGAGTAGCAGTTGTGATAGAATGTACGCACATGTGCATGGCAATGCGCGGAGTTCAAAAACAAAACTCTGTAACAACATCTAGTGCTTTTACAGGTCTATTTTTGGAAAACGATTCAACAAGAAAAGAGTTTATAACGTTAACACAAGGTAAATTACATTAATAACTTTAAATTTAGATTAAAATGAATGAAAATTTAAATCAGCAAAGTGGTACATATACAAAAGAAATTTCAAGAGAGTTTTTTAAGAATGTATATGCTTATATGTTTGGAGCTTTAATAATATCTGGAGTATTAGCTTCTTACTGTGGAACACCTGAATTCTTCACTAATTACTTTACAACGTCAGCAGGTGGAATATCTCCTTTATTTTATGTAGTAATGTTTTCACCATTAGCATTAGGGCTGATTATACAATCAGCATATATGAAGCTTTCTTATGCAACACTTTTAGGTTTATTTGTTGCATATTCGGCATTAATGGGAGTTAGTTTGAGTGTTATCTTTTTAGTTTATGACTTACCTACTCTAGCGTCCACTTTCTTTGTTTCAGCTGGAGCTTTTGCAGGAATGGCAATATTGGGCTATACTACTAAAACTGACCTATCTAAAATGGGAAGCATGTTATATATGGTTTTTATAGGGATATTTATAGCAGGAATCGTAAATATGTTCATGAGAAATAGTATGATGGATTTTATAATTTCTGTTTTAGGTGTATTTGTATTTACTGGTTTAACAGCTTATCATATGCAACAGTTGAAAAACATTTCAAAAGAAACATCTATTTCAAGTTTAGACAGACAAAAACTATCTTTAGTTGGAGGTTTAACCCTGTACATATTATTTGTGAACTTATTTCTTTCTTTACTAAGATTGGTTGGTGGAAGAGACTAAAAATCTTTTTGAAATATATTAATAAAAAAAGGAGCTAATGCTCCTTTTTTTTATGGTTGTACTTTTTCGAATGAACTTTTTATTTGATCTATATAATTTAATATCTTCTCTTTACCAAAAGAAGATTCGCTAGAAGAAGTAAAAACAGGAGGTACCTCATCCCAATACTTGATCAATTCTTTTTTATACTTTGCTAAATTTTTTCCTAATACAGAACTGGATATTTTATCAATTTTAGTAAAAACAATACAGAAAGGTATTTGCTTTTCACCACACCAATTCATAAATTCCACATCAATCTTTTGAGGTTCTAACCTACTATCTATTAACACAAATACGTTCATTAATGTTTTACGCTGCAAAAGGTACTCAGAAATAAAAACTTCAAATTTTGCTCTTTCCTTTTTAGAAACTTTAGCATATCCATAACCTGGCAAATCAACTAAATACCATTCTTTATTGATTTCAAAGTGGTTTATTAATTGTGTTTTACCTGGTGTACTAGAAGTTTTTGCCAACTTTTTATTTCCTGTCAACATATTTATTAAGGAAGACTTCCCAACATTCGACCTTCCAATGAAAGCGAACTCTAACTTACCATCAGAAGGACATGATCTATGGTCTGTATTAGAAACAACAAAACTAGCGTCTTTAATTATCATTTTCTTTTTTAGACAAAGTTAAGTAAATTAAAAGATGGAACTAAAAAAATCAACAATTCAAAATCAGATTAAATGTTAAATAATTAAGTAAATAAGTATTAATCCGTTATATTTGTTTTTAAATAACAAACAACAATTAAGGCCATGAAAACACTTTTAGCTATTATCACCTTTGGGTTTTTGTACTCTTGTTCAAACCAATCAGAAGATGACGTGATTAGAACAGAGCATGTTGAAAAAAATAAAAACAGTAAAGAAATAGTTACCCCAAATAGGGAGCTTACGATGGAAGTAAGTGGGATGATGTGTGTAATGGGATGTGGGTCAAGTATAAGAAAAGAGTTATACCAAACAAAAGGTGTTAGCGAAGTTGAGTTTGATTTTGAAGAAGAAAGAGAAACAAATGTCGCTAAAATCAAGTTTGATAAAAACATTGTTTCAATTGAAGAAATGGTCAACATTGTGAACACAATGAATGAAAATCAATTTACTGTTGGGAATACATCATCAAGCTCTTTAGAACAAGAATCTCCAAACACAACAGAGGGAGCATCATCATCATTCAAAGAGGATGAAAAAGAAGTAATTAAAACATCTTCAAGTTTAAAAATTAATAGTTTTATTCCTTTACTTACGAAATTTTTAACAAAAAACATATTTGATTTTAAAACTGTTACTCTTTAGAATAAGTTTTAATCATGTTGTTAAATCACAAAATATTTGGAGAAGGAGAACCACTTGTCATACTTCATGGCTTGTTTGGAAGTTTAGACAATTGGCTTACACATGCTAAAAAGTTAAGTGAATACTACCAAGTCATTTTAGTCGACCAAAGAAACCATGGCCATTCAGGTTGGAGCGATGATTTTAACTATTCATTATTATCTAGTGATTTAAATGAATTATTAGAACACCTTAAAATAAACAAAATCATTCTTTTAGGTCATTCCATGGGTGGAAAAACTGCTATTGATTTTACGCAAAGGTATCCTAACAAAATCAAAAAATTAATAGTCGTAGACATAGGTATTAAAGAATACCCTATGCACCATGATGCAATTTTAAAAGGATTAAATGCTTTAGACTTAAATCTTATTAAAGTAAGAAGTGACGCAGCAAAAATACTATCCAAATACATAGATTCAGAAGGGGTTAAACAATTCTTATTAAAAAACTTATATTGGATTCAAAAAGGCGAACTTGCTTGGAGAATAAATATTCCTGTGCTAGAAAGAAACATGGACAAAATTCTAACTAAGCTAAATGAAACAGAAGTATACGAACAAACTCTGTTCATTAGAGGAGCTTTATCTAATTACATCCTGAATGAAGATATCGAAGATTTAGAAGATGTGTTTAATGACTTTCAATTAATTACAATAGAAAATGCTGGACATTGGGTACATGCAGAACAACCAGATAAATTTATAGAGTCTGTACTATCTTTTTGTTTACGTTAAATTATTGAATACGATATTCCTTTTGGTAATTAAATGTTGTAATTTGTTTATTTTCTATCGACTATAAAACATTTTTAAATAAACCTAAAAGAATATTAAGGTATAATAACTAACTTTGAAGTATATTATTAAATGTATAATTAATGAAAAACAAAATATTTCTTTTTCTAATATTTCCTTTAGTATCAGTATTAAATACCTTTTCTCAAATTGGTGGATTTACTGATCCTATTTTACTAGATAAAAATATCAACACTGAAGCGGAAGAGTCAAGAATCATTATTTCAACAGATGGAACAAAAGCATACTTTACCAGAAGTTTTGATGAGAATTCTACCGGAGGCCTTTATGATCAAGAAACGTGGTTTTCAGAGCTAAAAGATGGCAAAATTAAAAATAGTGCTCCAATCTCTACATTTAATAATAAATTCAAAAACTCTATTGTAGGAATTAGTAACGATGGAAACACAATTTATCTATTAGATGCATATTCTGGAAAAAAAGATGAGAAAAAAGGTTGTTCTATCTCTTATTTTGAAAATGATTCTTGGAGTAAACCAACCCATTTAGACATTACAGATTTAGATATAGATGGCGATTTTTATGGCTTCTATGTTTCTAAAAATGAAAATGTGATTATAATCTCATACTCTGGACCTAATTCTTTAGGCGAAGAAGATTTATATGTAAGTATAAACGAAAATGATACTTGGGGGAAACCAATTCACTTAGGCAGTCAGATAAATACATCTGGTTTTGAAATATCACCATTTATAAATGAATCTTTAGACACCCTTTTCTTTTCAAGTAATGGAAGAGGTGGTGAAGGTGATGCAGATATATTTTATGCCACCCGAAAAGGAGACTCATGGACAGAATGGTCAGAGCCAAAAAATTTAGGACCAATAATTAATTCCCCTAAATTTGATGCTTACTTTACCATAAATGGATCAACAGCATATTGGTCAAGTAACAAAGAAAGTGAAAGAACCGATATTTATAGTTCAACAATATTACCTCCAGCACCTATAGAAATTACTACAGATATCAAAATGCCAACATCATTTGATGCAACTGATGGAGAGGTTAACATTATCGTATCAAGTGGTGAAGGTCCATTTGATGTTTTATGGTCAGACGGATCAACTGAAATGAATAGAAAAGGTTTAGGTGGAGGAAACTATTCCGTAACGATTACAGATAAATTTGGTATTTCTAAAACTATTGACTTTGAAGTTGAAAAACCAGAGATGAAACAAAAGGATTTAAACAATCTATTAGTAAATGTAAATCCTATTTACTTCGACTTAGGGAAGCACAAAATTAGGGAAGATGCGAAAGCAGAATTGGACAAAATCATTAAAATAATGAACGATAACCCTACCATTCAGATTGAGCTTGGTTCACATACCGATTGTATTGCAAGTCAGAAATATAACATGAGGTTGTCCAACAAAAGAGCTAAATCATCAGCAGACTATATTAAGAAAAAAATCACTAACCCGAATCGTATTTCAGGTCAAGGTTATGGAGAATCTATGTTAAAAGTCGACTGTCCTTGCGAGGGTAAAATAAAATCCACATGTAGTGATCAAGAACACCAGATGAACAGAAGAACTGAGTTTGTTTTGATTGAAGAAGGAAGCCCTAAATATGCAGATATTGTTATTGAAAAAGTTACGCCTTCCAACCCGAAAAACACAGTAAAAGTAAACTACAACACGGATAAAAGTAAAAAAACAAAATGGTTAACTGACGTCCCTGTTACTGATGAACAAAAAGAGAACATCAAAAATGGTTTTTATATTGTTCAAAAAGGCGAAACATTATACAGAGTTGCAGTAAACAGTGGTGTAACTACAAATGATTTACGTAGACTAAATAATTTAAAATCAAATAGTATTAAACCAGGAACAAAATTAAAATTAAGATAATTGGTATGAAGGTTGAGCAGTTAAAGTAAGTTCTATTTGGAACAACCGAATAGTGCCCTAAAATTAATTGACTTTAAATATGCGTTTACTTTTATTATTTATTTTTCTCAACACACTTAATTCTTGGAGTCAAATTGTTTTTGATAAAACCACGTATGATTTCAATGAAATCTCAAGTAATAGTGAAAGGTTTATAGACATAAACTTAACGAATAAGGGAAAAAAGAAGGAATATATTTTAAGTGTTAAAAAACCGAGTAACGTAGTTTACTTAGTTAATGGACAATTTATAGCACCAGATAGCTCTTTAACCGTTAGAATACAAGTTAATCCTACAATCAAAGGCAGGTTCAGTTATGATATAAAAATTTTCACAAGTGATAAAGATAATCCTACTATCATTAAGCTAAAGGGGAATTTAACAGAAATAAAAAAAACGATCAACCCATTTCAATCTTGCCCTGATTTTAATTCAAACCCAAAAAAGAATCAAAATAAAAACTTTGACCTAACGGTAATTACTATTGATAAATTAAGTAAAAAACCAATAGAAAACTCTACTGTAAGCTTGCTTCAAAATGGCGAACCAAAATGGGCATTAAATACAAATATAAAGGGGGAAATTGTTGAAAGAAGTGAACTTGGATTCAGCTATTTTTACGCCAACCATCCAGAATATTATCCAAATGAAGTTGCAGGATATATAAACTTTAAAAGGAATTATATAATAATCGAATTAGATAAAAAACCACAAATAAAAACAGAATCTAACACATTAAAAAAACCAACACTAATTACTAGAGAGAATAGAGCAAAAGAAGTATTAGAAAAGGAGCTTGAACTTGAGATTGAAGAACACGTTGATACTTCAACTCTACAGCCTATTAAATTAAAAGAATTAGACAAAAATGACTTTAATAACACAAATTTTAAACCGATTAATGTAACGTTTATTTTAGATATATCAGCTTCTATGCGAGCTGGAGAAAAAATGGAATTGATGAAATTCTCTTTATTACAATTGTCCGAAATGTTAAGAGAACAAGATAAATTAACAATTGTTACCTATGCATCAGAATCTAGGGTTCTATTACCAACAACAAAAGGAAGTGAAAAAGAAGCAGCAAAAATAGCAATTCAAGGTTTAAGAGCAGGTGGAATGACCGCAGGGGGAGCTGGAATAAAAATGGGGTACAAACAAACCCTTAAATCTTTTATAAACAATGGAACCAATCAAATAATAATTATTACTGACGGAGATTTTAATCGAAATTCTGGAGATTACAAGAAATACATTAAAAAATATAAAAAGAGAGGAATTAACATGTCAGTAGTAGGAGTTCTTAACTCTGAAAAAGATAAAAAAGCAATGAAAGAAGTTGCTGAACTAGGAGGCGGAAGGTATATTCCAATATTTAAACTATCCGATGCAAAAAACAATTTGAAACAAGAAATTCGCTACATTTCATTTCGTTTATAAAAAACGATAAATAATTGCTTTGAAATATCATTTTTAATTAGACATTTGTATTAATTATAAATGTTAAAATGAGAACTAAATACATTGACTTAATCGAACAGACGTTTGATTTTCCACAAGATGAATTTACCCTTAGAGAAGAAAGCCTGTTTTTTCATGGAATAGATTTAATGGGACTTATAGAAGAATATGGTACTCCATTAAAATTTAATTATTTACCTCAAATATCAAATAATATCCAAAGAGCTAAAGGCTGGTTTAGAGAAGCCATCCATAATTTAGGATATGGAGGAAATTATCATTATTCATACTGTACTAAAAGCTCTCATTTTTCTTTTGTATTAGATGAAGTATTAAACAATGATGTACATATTGAAACATCTTCAGCATTTGATATTGATATTGTTCAGAGTCTATACAGTTCTGGAAAATTAACCAAAGGAAGGTATATCATTTGTAATGGTTTCAAAACAAAAAAATACATCGAAAATATTGGAAAGTTAATCGATGATGGGAGTCTAAATGTAATACCAGTAGTAGATAATATTGAAGAATTAGAATTATTATTAAACTCTACAACAAAAGACATCAGTATAGGCATTAGAATTGCTTCAGAAGAAGAGCCTAAATTTGAATTTTACACCTCGAGGCTAGGGATTAGATACAAAGACATCATTCCTTTTTATGAGAAAATGGTAAAAAATAACCCTAGGGTAAAAATTAAAATGCTCCATTTTTTCATCAATACAGGTATTAACGATACAGCTTACTATTGGAATGAATTAACAAAATTATTACGAATTTATAGCGAACTAAAAAAAGTTTGCCCAACTCTAGATTCACTAAATATAGGAGGGGGATTCCCTATTAAAAAATCGTTAGGTTTTGAATTTGACTATGCCTACATGGTTAAGGAAATTCTTACTCAGGTAAAACGAGTCTGTATAGATGAAAATATTCCTGATCCAGATATTTTCACAGAATTTGGTTCCTTTACCGTTGGTGAGAGTGGAGGCGCAATTTTTAACGTTATCCACCAAAAACAACAGAATGATCGTGAAAAATGGAACATGATTGATTCTTCATTTATGACTAATTTACCTGATACTTGGGCTATTAACCAACGATTCATACTTTTACCAATAAATAGATGGCACGATGATTATGAAAGAGTATTATTAGGTGGTTTAACGTGTGATAGCGATGACTATTATAACTCTGAACAACATTCTAACGCAATATATCTACCAAAGTTTAAAAAGGATAAGTCATTATATTTAGGTTTTTTCAATACAGGAGCTTATCAAGAAACGATAGGGGGTTATGGGGGATTAAAACATTGCTTAATCCCAGAGCCAAAACATATTTTAATTAAAAGGGATGATAATGGTAAATTGAAAACTGAATTATTTTCACTTGAGCAAACAGCTAATGATTATCTTAAAATATTAGGTTACAAAGGAGAAAATCAAGAATAATATCTTTTTTTTGCACAGAATGCCAAAGAAAAGAGTAAATTTGCAACCCGTTAAAGTGTGACTGACGTTAACATAAGAAAATGAAAATAGAAAAGTTATATTTACAAACTCATACAAAATTTGGAAAGTTTATTTCTGAATGGGCTCAACAATCATCGATTGAAACTATTGAATTTCATGAAAGAAATTTAGATGATATTTCTTTAATTGATGGATTAGTTATATTTACAGAAAATCAAAGCATCGAAAAAGAAGCGAATGAAGCTAGAAATGCTTTTGATTTAAAACAAAAACCTATCCACAAAATTGATGTTAACGGAACATTAGTAGCATCTGTTTCAAACTTCACATTTTGGATAGAAAGAAACACATGTAAAAATATCCTATGTATTGGTGCTGATCAATTAACAAAAAATCCAAATTTAGAAAGGTTCTTATCTAATACTAAGTTTTAGATTTATTAAAACTATATGTTAAGGGAGCTAAATAAGCTCCCTTTTTTAATATATGCAGACTAGTTCTAAATCCTTACCTTTGAATTGTGGATCCTTTATATGATATATCTTTAGACAATTTACTCTTAACTAAAAGTAATTTTAGCCAAAATGATGTTTTGGTAAACCTCCAAGAATCTGTATTAAGGTTAGAAACTTTTGAGTCTAAATTTGAATTTCCTTTCGACCATTCCATTAGCAAAGTAATAAAAGCTTCAGAAAAGCTAGAAAAAGAATCAGGAACTAATCCATTAGCAATTAGCTACGGTACAATAAAGTGGAGTCCAAAAGGTAAAGAAGTCACTACCCCTTTATTCATCATTCCTGTTAATTCAAATAAAAACAAAGTAAAAAGAGTTTATGAACTTTTTATTTCTGAAGAAAATTGGATTATTAACCCACATTTCTTGACGACTCTCACTGTAATATTTGAGCTTAAGATACCTTTATTTGATGAAACACTAGAACATATTGACCAATTAAACTTATTAACTGAATTTCTAATTTCTAAAGGATTTTCTGCTGAGCAGTTTGATAAAACTTTATCAATTGATAATTTTCATCACCACCGTTATGCTATAATTAAGGATTTAGAGGAATTAAATCAATTTGAACCGTCTTCTAATGTTTTACAATTATTAAATGAAGTTGATATCGAAAAGAGTAAAGAAAAATTTCGACTTCCATCTAATTTATTGTTTTCTGCTGACGATAGTCAAATAGAAGTATTTAACTCAATTCAAAAAGATAATTGTGTGGTTCAAGGGCCTCCTGGTACAGGTAAATCACAAGTACTTTCTAATATTATAGGAAAGATTCTAATAAGTAAACAACAAGCTCTAATTGTATCTGAAAAAAGAGTTGCATTAGAAGTTATAGTAAAGAAATTAGCTTCAAGATCTCTAGATTCTTTCTTGTATATATATACTGGTAATAATTCTTCAAAAGATTTTATTAAAAGTTTAAAACAAACGTGGCATCAAATTGAAAGTTATAAAGTAGAAGGGTATCAACAATACACTACAGAAAAAGAGTTAAAAAATAAGCTGCAATTTGAACTTGATGTTTTAAATAAAAAAGAACTAATTGGTGGAGTGAGTTTCGATAAATTCCAACAATATGCTCAACATATAGATTTTCAAAATAGTAAATATAACAGTAAATCTCCAACAATTTTAGAATGGCAAAAAGATAAAACAGTTTTAACAGAAATTTATAAAAATCGACTTCATTTAATTTTAAAACATCTCCCTTTTTCTATTTTTGAATCTAACCAATTCATGGAATTAGATGCTACGATTAAAAATTTAAAATCGCTTCAGGATAAGATTCAAAAAGTAAAAGGTATTGATAATATTCTTGAATTAGACAGTTTGGTAAAACAAGCTGCGATTTGTCAACATATTTCAAATTTAAGTTCTAAACCCTACTTCGAAATTCTTATTCCAAACTCCAAAGAACATAAAAAGTATCTAAAGTTAAAGAAGCAATATTATCAAAATACACAAAAAAAAGAAGAACTTGATTCTATTCTAAAAAGCTGGAATAAAATCCCTACGAGTACAGAAGCTGAAGAAATTATATCCATTCTACAGAATGGAACCTATTGGAAAAAAAGGAAAGCATCTAAATATATACAATCGGTATCTAACTCTCTATATACGTTTACTATAGAAAGTCTCCATAAAATAAAGTCATTTCATACTATTAATAATGAATTATCGAAGATAAAAAATGAATTTTGCGAATTAGGTGTGGATAATTGTAAATTAGAGCTTCCTCAAATTGATTTATTTTTACATGAGATAAAAGATTTTGAATGGGAAATCTATCTAAAGTTATCTTCTAAAGAAAGGGATATTATAACAAGTATACAAAGTCCATTAAGTAGTTTTAAAACAATTTTAATTTCTCAATTCAAATTGTCGAATACGGATTCATTTCAAGATTTTTTTAGAACTTTTGAAGAATTATATCCTCGTTTAATTACTTTAAAAAAACCTATTTTATCAATTCATAAGTACTGTTACTCATTAATTTCAGAAATAAAATCTATTAAAGAATTCGAACGTATTGTTTTCAAAAGTAATTGGGTGAAATTTGAAGGATTATTTCCCGAATTAGCTAAATTTGACTATGCTAATTTAGCAAAACAACTTGACGAAATTCTTATTGAAGAAGAACAGTCTCATCAAAATACTGTATCGAAGATATGGAGTCAACAAATAGATACTTTTCACTTTTACCATCAATTACTTCAAACTCCTTCTCAACATTTAAAAGAAGAACAAAAAGAACAGAAAAAACGTTTAAAAAAAGGAAAGGCAATCCTTGTAAAAGAATTTGGTAAAACTAGAAGTCACCCTTCTATTCGACAATTATTAGCATCGGAGGCATTGGAATGGATTCAATTATTGAAGCCAATTTGGTTGAGTAACCCAGTTCAAGTAGCAACACATTTTCCATTAATTGAAAATTTATTTGATTTCGGTCTTTTTGACGAAGCAAGCCAACTGGAGATAGGTGATTCTTTAGGAGCAATTCACCGTAGTGAAAGGCTTTTAATCGTAGGGGATGAACAACAAATGAGTCCATCTTCTTTATTTAAAACTTCTACTGGAATTGATTTATTACATCAATCTCAATATTACTGGAAAAAAATAAAACTTAATCATCATTATAGAAGTCAACATCCAGCTTTAATCTCTTTTTCAAATCAGCATTTTTATAACAATGAATTAATTGTTTATCCTAGTTTTCATCAGAAAGAATTTCCTTTGAAATCCATCTACATAGAGGGGACTTACCAGGAAAATCAAAATAAACTAGAAGCTAAAAAGGTAGCTGAATTGTTGAAAAATCTTTTATCTGTTCCTGAAAAATCATCAAAAAGTATTGGAATAGTCGCATTCTCTGAAAAACAATTGTCGTGTATTTTACAAGAAATAAAATCAATCCCTCATATTCAGGAGAAATTAGAATCAGAGCAACTCTTTTTCAAATCATTAGAAAATGTACAAGGAGATGAATGCGATGTTTTAATCATCAGTTTAGGTTATGGCTTTAACCCTGAAGGTGAATTCTTACACCAATTTGGACCATTAAATCAAGAAGGTGGGGATAAACGATTAAATGTGCTTTTTAGTAGAGCTAAAGAGCAATGTTATTTTGTTCATTCTGTTACATCCAATGACTTTAAAATTACCAGCAATGAATCCATTCGATTGTTACAAAAATACATTGGAAATCTAGAGAAGGACTCTACCCCTAAAGTCGTTTCATTCCCTCATCATATTGAACCAAAAATTAAAGGAGATAAACTTTGTATTGAAACTTTCATGAGTAAGTTTGGCTCTGCAAATGAAATGGTTACTTTTTATAGAACTCTGAAAGAAAGAGGTTGGAAAATTGGTTTCGATTGCGTCCACCAAAAGAGTCGTATCCAAGGTACTTGAAGTCACATATTTCACTTTTTGTTTTCAACATCAAACAAGAATCATTAACTTCGTGAACAGCATGACAAATGCGTTTGACAGAATATAAGAATGATGAAGGAAAAAATAAAATCTATCGAACAAGAGATTAATGATTTTGAAATTAAAGATCTTGCCATATTAGAAAAATTTAGAATTGAATTTTTAGGTTCAAAAAATAAATTAAAAAACCTGTTTGGAGAACTAAAAACAGTTCCTAACGAAGAGAAAAAAGAGGTAGGTCAGTTATTAAATGGATTACGAAATTTGGCGGAAACAAAATTTAATTCTGTTAAAGACTCTTTAGAAAATAGTAGTAACCAATCTTCATCTATAGATACTTCACGTCCAGGTGAAATCTCAGAAATAGGAGCTCGTCACCCATTGATGCAAGTACGTAGTGAAATCATTGAAATCTTTAGTCGAATTGGATACACTGTTTCTGAAGGTCCAGAAATTGAAGACGATTGGCATAATTTTACTGCTTTAAACTTTCCTCCAGAACATCCTGCTAGAGACATGCAAGACACTTTCTTTGTAGAAAGTGATAAAGGAGAAATGGCGTTAAGAACACACACTTCATCCGTGCAAGTTCGCGTTATGGAGAATCAAAAACCTCCTATTCGCACTATTTCTCCAGGAAGAGTTTTCCGTAATGAAGCTATTTCTGCGAGGGCACATTGTTTCTTTCATCAAGTTGAAGGTTTATACATCGATAAAAACGTTTCTTTCGCCGACTTAAAGCAAACGTTATTGTATTTCGCAAAAGAAATGTTTGGAGAAAATGCTCAGATTCGATTACGTCCATCTTACTTCCCATTTACAGAACCAAGTGCAGAAGTAGATGTGTCTTGTACAATCTGTAATTCTAAAGGTTGTAACGTTTGTAAATATTCTGGATGGTTAGAAATTTTAGGTTGTGGGATGGTTGACCCAGCAGTTTTGGAGTCTTGCGGTATAGATTCGAAAGAATATTCTGGATTTGCATTCGGAATGGGTGTAGAAAGAATTACACAATTAAAATATAAGGTCAACGATTTACGTTTATACTCAGAGAACGATGTTCGTTTCTTAAAACAATTTACAGGTAATATATAAAAACATTATGGGATTTTTCACCTCTTCAAAATCAAAGTTTCCTTGGATAGATTTAACTAGTTCAGAACAGTTACATCAAATAATTCAAGAGTCAAACGAGCACCCAGTCTTATTATTTAAACATAGTACCAGGTGTAGTATTTCTTCAATGGCTAAATCTCGTTTTGAAAGTAACTGGAAAGTAACCAATGATGTTTGTCCAACTTACTATCTTGATTTAATTGCACTTAGACCAATTTCTGCTGAAATTTCTGAGTTAACGAATGTCGAACATCAATCTCCACAAGCTATCGTTGTAAAAAATGGAAAAGTAATTTATCACGCTTCTCACAACGGAATAGATACGAAAGAGATAGAAAAATTATTGACCAGTAATTAATTCTCTTAGCTATTAGTTAAAAAATATTCGATGAAAAAGTATATCATTTTAGGAGTTATATTATTAGTAATAGGCTCTATGGTACTCGTTCCTTTTTTTCAGAACAAAAAACCAAATACAGATAATTATTCTTCTGAATTACCCGCCAAATTTACGTTTAAAGATAATTTAGCAGTTACTTTTAATGAAATTATCGAATTATCCGTATCCATTAATTCTCAAGAAATAAAAAAACTTGAAATCATTTATGGAGACTCCATTTTAAAGACATGGAAAAAACCATCGAAAGGTATTACTTTTCAATTTAACCCAAGTCTCTTTGGAATAGGTACAAAACCTCTTAGTTTAGTAGCCTACTCGAATGATGGGGACAAACAAAATGACAACCGAATGGTTAGGGTTTTATCCGATATAAATCCAGCAATATGGATTGCAAAAATTAAAAAATCCTATCCGCACAATACCTCACACTATACTCAAGGTTTAGAATTTAATGAAGGGAACCTATACGAAGGAATAGGCCAGTATGGGTCGAGTAAACTATCTCAAATTGATTTAAAAACTGGAAAAGTAAATGAAAAACTTTCGATTACTTTGGCAGGAGACTATTTTGGAGAAGGAATCACGATTCTGAACGATCAGGTTTATCAATTAACATGGGACGAACAAACTTGTTTTGTTTACAACAAAAAAACTTTTGAGTTAGAAAAAACGATTCCTTACATTGGTGAAGGTTGGGGATTGTGTAACAATGGAACGTCTCTAATCATGTCTAATGGTAGTGAAAGAATTACTTTCAGAAACCCTGAAACATTTGCAATTGAGAGAACAATAGAAGTTTATGATAATAATGGACCTATTCAACAATTAAATGAACTGGAATTCATCGATGGTAAAATTTATGCGAATGTTTACACTACCAATTCTGTACTCGTAATCGATCCTGAAACTGGAAGAGTTGAAGCAATTACTGACTGTTCTATCCTTGAAAAAGAAGGAAGAGGATATGGTGACGTCTTGAATGGTATTGCCCATAAAGATGGAGAAATATACATGACAGGAAAAAACTGGAATAAACTATTCCAAGTCGATATAGAAAAACCATAATTATTAAACATGAAGCAATTTAAAATCTTTTTAGCTTCAAATCATTTTTGGATTTTTGTATTTGCCTTTATTTCTCTATTTACTTTTGTAGAGTTCAATAACGATAAACTTTGGACAAATGATTTTAAAGTTTACTATTTAGCAACATTAGACTTCTTTAACGGAAAGGATCCATATACTCATAACTATGGTTTAGATACAGGTTATTTTAAATATCCTCCTTTTACATTTTATCTTTTTAAGGCATTTACTTTGTTTAAGTATGAAATTGCTCAATTATTTCACCTCCTTTTATTAACAATATCTCTCTGCTTATCTTTCTTTTATTCTAAAAGGTTAATCTCAATCTTAAAAATAGAGTTTAAAACTGGTATATTATACCTTGGATTTATTGTTGTTGCCATTCATTTGGTAAGAGAGTTCCACATGGGTAATATTAACCTTTACCTTTTAGTATTATTCCTTGCAGGTTTATACCATAACCAAAAGAATGATGTTGCTCTTTCTGCTTTATTTTGGGCGATAATGCTCATTCTAAAACCAATTACCATCCTAAGTTTAATACTTCTTGTTTTTTATAAAGAATGGAAGACTATTTTATGGATGTTTGGCCTTGGAATATTATTCTTTTTATTTCCAATCCTATCTAAAGGCTGGGAAGGAAACATTAAACTTTGGACTGGTTGGTTAAATTCCATTTCTAGCCATGGGGAATACATCGTAAGTGAAAATTCATTAACTTACTTAGCTAATTATTACTTTGGTATTGAATCACAATGGGGACCATCTACTTTCTTTTTGGTGATTTTAATAGGAATCTTCTTATTTGACTTTTTTAAAACTAAGAAAATCACTTTTGTAGAATGGTCAATTGTATTTACAGCTTTTAGTCCAAACTTTTTTGTCACAGACACACAACATTTTCTTCTTTCTCTACCTCTTATTTTACTTTATTTAGCTCGGTTAAAAGATCAAAAAAACACATTAAGTTTAGTTTTATTCATCGTCGGTTTTATTCTTTTCTCTATTAATTCAAACGATTTATGGGGAAAAGAATTATCTAGTGTATTTGATGCTGCTGGAGTGTTAGGATTAGGGAATCTTATATTGATTGGTGGGTATTTAGTACATGTCAAAATACTTAAGAAGTAATTGATGTTATCATTAGACTTAAAAGATTAGGGCAAAGTCAAATATTATGGAAACTAACCTTTTCTCATTTATTCCAATAATGTTTTGAGGTGAAATTCAAGTCGTAATAATTAAATAAAAATTTTAATATTAAATTTCACAAAACATAATAACCAAAGTATTTTTAGGCCTAAGCAGTAAAAGAAAAAAGAGAGCACCTCTATAAGGTACTCTCTTCTATATTTCATATCAAGCAATAAATTTTATCCTTTTACCAAAGAAACTTTTGCGTCTCCTTCAGACTCTAAATCTGTCGTTAATGCAACACTACCATCTAGTGTTTCAAAAACGATCTCATTTGCTAATATCTCATTACAAACATATTCTTTGTTATCGTTAATAGCTTGCTGAATAAGATCATTAGTATCTACTTTTAATAAAATTCTATCTGTAATTTCAAGACCTGAATCTTTTCTTAAATTTTGAACTCTATTCACTAATTCTCTAGCTATTCCTTCTGCTCTTAATTTCTCATTAATTGTAATATCTAAAGCTACTGTTAAAGGTCCTTCCGTACTCACCAACCATCCTGGAATATCTTGTGCTAAGATTTCGAAATCGGTAATTTCTAATTGTACATCTATGCCATCTATATTACCTGTCCAACCTTTATTTTTCTCAATAGAAGCAATATCATCTGTAGTCATTTTTCCAACTAAAGCAGAAATAGCTTTCATTTGTTTACCATATTTTGGTCCAATCGTTTTAAAATTAGGCTTAATACTTTTCACAATAACACCACTCCCCTCTTCAATTAGCTTTAACTCCTTTACATTCACTTCAGAGAGAATTAAATCTTTCACGTGATTGATGTTATTAGAAAAAGTTTCGTTCAACGTTGGAACCATTATCGTTTGTAAAGGCTGGCGAACTCTAATCCTTTCCTTTTTACGAATACCTAAAACTAATGAAGAAACCTTTTGCGCTATATCCATTTGTGCCTCTAACTCTTCATCAATAATAGCATTATCTGCTTCAGGAAATAAAGCTAAATGTACAGAGTCTACTTCATGCTTACTCGTTACAGCATTTAAATCTGAGAATAACTGATCCATGAAGAAAGGAGCAATTGGAGCACTTAAAATCGCTACTGTTTCAAGGCAAGTATATAACGTTTGGTATGCAGAAAGCTTATCAAAAGAATCTTCACTTTTCCAGAAACGTCTTCTACATAAACGAACGTACCAGTTCGATAATTGATCTGTAACGAAATCTTGTATCAAACGACCAGCTTTTGTTGGTTCATAAGCCTCAAAAGAAGCATCTACATTTTTAATTAAAGAATGTAGTTTAGATAAAACCCAACGGTCAATTTCTGGTCTTTTCTCTAGTTCTATATCTGCTTCAGAATAGTCAAAGCCATCTATATTTGCATATAAAGTAAAGAAAGAATAGGTATTGTAAAGTGTACCAAAGAACTTACGTTGTACTTCAGTTATTCCTTCTAAATCAAATTTTAAATTATCCCATGGCTGAGCATTTGTAATCATGTACCAACGTGTAGCATCAGGTCCATATTTATCTAATGTAGTAAATGGGTCGACAGCATTTCCTAGACGTTTAGACATTTTCTGACCATTTTTGTCTAATACCAAACCATTTGACACAACATTTTTGTAGGCCACATTATCAAATACCATTGTGCTTATAGCATGTAAAGTATAGAACCAACCTCTTGTTTGATCTACCCCTTCTGCAATAAAATCTCCAGGATAGCTTTTATTGTTATCAATTAACTCCTTGTTCTCGAATGGGTAGTGCCATTGCGCATAAGGCATAGAACCAGAATCAAACCAAACATCGATTAAATCTGCTTCTCTTTGCATTGGCTTACCTGAATCAGAAACTAAAGTAATTGTATCTACATAATTTTTATGTAAATCAATTTTAGCGTAATTATCATCCGACATATCACCAACAACAAAATCAGCTAAAGGATTAGAGGACATTACTCCTGCCTTAACCGCTTTTTCGCATTCTACTTTTAATTCCTCAGCTGAAGAAATAATGATGCGTTCATCACCATCTTTAGTTGACCAAATTGGAATTGGAATACCCCAATAACGAGAACGAGATAAATTCCAATCGTTCAAATTTTCTAACCATTTTCCAAAACGACCTGTACCTGTAGATTCAGGTTTCCAGTTGATCGTTTTATTCAATTCCATCATTCTATCTTTCGCTGCTGTAGCTTTAATAAACCAAGAATCTAATGGGTAATATAAAATTGGCTTGTCAGTTCTCCAACAATGAGGGTAACTGTGTTCATATTTAGCAACATTAAACGCTTTATTTTCTTCTTTTAAACGAATTGCAATTTGAACATCCATTGATCGTTCAGGAGCTTCCCCATCGTTATAGAATTCATTTTTAACATACATCCCGGCAAATTCGCCCAGTTCTGGTCTGAACTTTCCTTGCAAATCAACCAAAGGAACTAAATTACCTTTTTCGTCTTTAATTAACATTCCAGGCACCCCTGCGTCCGCAGCAACTTTAGCATCATCCGCACCAAAAGTTGGAGCGATATGTACGATACCAGTACCATCAGTAGTCGTAACAAAATCACCACTTATTATCCTAAAAGCTTCTTCTGGATTTTCTTCTGGTAAAACTAACGGAAGTAGTTGTTCATATTTAATTCCAACTAAATCTGCACCTAAACATTCACCAGCAACAAAGAAAGGAATCTTTTTATCTCCTTTAGAATAAGTTTCTAAGTCAGCTTCATTTTCAACCGCATTAAACCCTTTTCCAGCAAATTGGTAGTTTATCAAATTTTTAGCCAGAATAACGTTTATTGGTTCAAAAGTATATTGATTGAAAGATTTAACTAATACGTATTCAATTTTTGGCCCAACACAAAGTGCAGTATTGGAAGGTAATGTCCATGGCGTTGTTGTCCATGCCAGTAGGGACAAATCGCGACTTGTCCCTACTGCATTATCAAACGGCGTTTTTTCACCTGCAGCAACTGTAAACTGAGCAACAACAGTTGTATCTTTTACATCTCGATAACAACCAGGTTGGTTAAGCTCATGAGAAGACAAACCTGTTCCTGCCTTAGGCGAATAAGGTTGAATTGTATACCCTTTATAGATTAAATCTTTTTTGTATAATTGACCAAGTAACCACCAAACAGACTCCATATATTTAGGTTCATAGGTAATATATGGGTCATCCATATCCACCCAATACCCCATTTGTTCTGTAAGGTTATTCCAGATATCGGTATAACGCATTACGGTTTCTTTACAAGCTTTATTGTAATCTTCCACCGAAATTTTAGAACCAATATCTTCTTTGGTGATTTTTAATTCTTTTTCAACACCAAGTTCAACTGGAAGACCATGCGTATCCCAACCAGCTTTACGTTTTACTTGGTAACCTTTCAAGGTTTTATAACGACAAAAAATATCTTTAATAGAACGAGCCATTACATGATGAATACCTGGTAAACCATTAGCAGAAGGAGGACCTTCAAAAAACACAAATGGTTTATTTTCATCACGTGAAGAAACAGATTTTTCAAAGATGTTATTCGTTTTCCATCTTTCTAGTACTTCTTGGGCAACATTTGGTAAGTTTAACCCTTTATATTCTTTGTATTTTGAACTCATTTTTAAACGTAAAAATTAAAGAATCACGAAGTTAATAAAAAAAGGTAACAGTTGAAATAGAGGTAAATTACAAAAGGGGATTAATGATACACTTGAGTTTAATTTTAATTCATTAAAAGTTGACGTTAATATTCTTTTTTATACATCCTTAAAATACTTTGATTTTGTTTTAAATCTATTACTTTTTCAAAACCTAAACGCTCATAAAAAGGAAAATTTTTCTCCATCGAAGTTTCTAAATAAATAGGAGAATCTTTACAATCTTCCAATAAATCATTCATCATACTAGAACCTAAACCCTTACCCTGTCTATCTTTCTTAACTCCAATATACCACAAGTGATAAAATTTACCCGAAGGATGAAATGTTTTTAATATTTTTTCACGTTTTAAAACCCGAGATAAGTTAGTAAAACCAATACAGAATAAGATTAACCTTAAATCCCATATAGTGGACGTAATAGAAAATTTTTTCTTTGAATTATCAATAACAAAAGCACAAGCAGTATTTTCATCGTTTAAATATAACTTCCCAAAACGAGTCGCCTTCCAATGTGAATATTTCATTAAAAACCTCAATCTCTGTTCTTTTTTTGCATCTTGCTTGATTACAAATTGAACAGAATTATTTTCCTGGAATGCTTCCGTTAAAATAGATAAGTAAAGCTCTCTCATGAAAATTAATCTTCATGTTCATGTTCATCATGATCCTCATCTTCATCAATATCAACAGAGTAAGAATCTCTAATTTCAGTATGTCTTATTTCTCCTCCGGAAGTTCCAACTTGTTTTCCTAAAAAGATAACAATTATACTTAGCAAAACAGTAACATAAGTAGATACTTTTGACAAGGATTTCCCTTTCCAATTAGACCAAATTCCAATTAAAGAAAGTACTCCTAACAAGTAAGAAAGCAGAGCAAAAGTTTCTGCTACCTCTTCGTGTTCATGAATTATATGGTGAGTTACCCCAGGTAGTTCTTCTGCAATTTCTTCAGCACCTTCACCCGAAACAAAAGCTGGGATTGTCATAATTGCTCCCAAAATAAAGACGGCATACGCTGTTCGCTTAATTACATCCGATTTAAATAAAACACCACCAATCATAACTAAAAGTGCTATAATAGGTGCAATGAGAGGTAAGTGATTGAATGTTAAATGTAAATGTGCTTCGTTCATGCTAATTAATTTTAAAAACTATAATTATGGTAAAGTTACTTTTTTTTACAAATCGAAAAAAAAATTCTTGAAAATAGTAGAGCCGATCGCTTTTATAAAGTCGAATTAAAATCTATTCTAACCAACAGTTTCAATAGGAATTATTATCTTTGGTGGTTACAATATAAAATACTATGTCAAAAAATCGCAAACAAGAAGCACTAGATTACCATTCCTCTGGAAAACCAGGGAAAATCGAAGTAATTCCTACTAAACCATATGCATCCCAACGTGATTTATCATTAGCATATTCACCTGGTGTTGCTGAACCATGTCTTAAAATTGCTGAAAACAAAGACGATGTCTATAAGTATACCTCAAAAGGGAATTTAGTTGCAGTAATTTCAAATGGAACAGCTGTTTTAGGTCTTGGAGATATTGGACCAGAAGCATCTAAGCCAGTAATGGAAGGTAAAGGATTACTTTTCAAAATATTTGCAGATATTGATGTTTTTGATATTGAGTTAGACGCCAAAGATCCAGAACTGTTCATTCAAACAGTTAAGGCTATGTCTCCAACATTTGGAGGTGTCAATCTAGAAGATTTAAAAGCACCGGAAGCATTTGAAATAGAACGAAGATTAAAAGAGGAATTAAATATTCCTATTATGCATGATGATCAACATGGTACTGCTATTATTTCCTCTGCAGCACTATTGAATGCATTAGAATTAGCCGAAAAAAAGATTGAAGATGTAAAAGTTGTTGTTTCGGGAGCTGGAGCAGCTGCGATTTCTTGTGCACATTTATATACAATGCTTGGAATTCAATTGAAAAATATTTTTCTTTTTGACTCTAAAGGTTTAATCCACAATAAGAGAGATAATATTGATGACCAAAAGAAGCATTTTGCAGCACATGAAGGAGACCAGTCCTTGGTGGAGGCAATGAAGGATGCTGATGTTTTTCTTGGTTTATCTAAAGGAAATATAGTCTCAAAAGAAATGATTGCCTCAATGGCTAAGGATCCAATTGTATTTGCACTTGCTAATCCTGAACCAGAAATATCCTACAAAGATGCAATGTCAGTTAGGAAAGATATTATCATGGCAACAGGTAGGTCTGACCATCCTAATCAAGTAAACAACGTACTTGGTTTTCCTTATATTTTTAGAGGAGCTTTGGACGTAAGGGCTACAAGTATCAATGAAGAAATGAAATTAGCTGCTGTAAAAGCAATAGCTTCATTAGCCAAAGAAACAATTCCAGAAGAAGTTATCGAAGCATATGGTGAAAAAAACATATTATTTGGTAGAGAACAAATTATCCCAAAACCTCTTGATCCTAGATTAATCTATCATATTGCTCCTGCTGTTGCAAAAGCAGCTATGGAGTCTGGTGTTGCTCAACGACCAATTGAAAATTGGGAAGAGTATGAAATGGAACTCAAAAAACGATTAGGAATTGACAATAAACTTATCCGTGATCTTACGACAAAAGCGCAAAACAATCCTAAAAAAGTTGTATTTGCTGAAGCAGACAATATTAAAATATTAAAAGCTGCTCAAACATCTCTAGAAGAAGGTATTGCATTTCCTATTTTACTTGGACGAAAGAAAATAATTGAAAGCTTAATTGAGGAATATTCTTTAGAATTCTCTGAGGTTTGCATTATTGATCCAAAAGACGATCAACAAGAAGAAAATAGAATAAAATACGGTAAATCTTTCTTTGAAAAAAGGAAAAGAAAAGGTTTTACTGAATTTGAAGCTATTCAGATCATGCGAGAGCGAAATCATTATGGAGCAATGATGGTTGAACTAGGAGATGCAGATGCAATGATATCTGGATCTACACGAAATTATCGTGATGTTGTAAAACCTGCAATTCAAACAATTGGATTACAAAAAGATGTAAAAACAATTGGAGGCATGTATATTCTTGTTACAAAGCGTGGACCTATCTTTTTGGCAGATACGACAATAAACATGGATCCTTCTGCTGAACAAATTGCAGAATTAACAAATACTGTAGCTAAGATGGTTCGAAAATTTAAAGTAACTCCAAGGATAGCATTACTGAGTTATTCTAACTTCGGGTCTGCTCCTGGAAAAGATTCGGAGAAAATGGCAAAAGCTGTTGAGATAATCCATAGAGACTATCCTTCTCTAACAGTCGACGGTGAGGTTCAAGCAAATTTTGCTTTAAACAATGAGCTCATGATGGAAAAATTCTCTTTCTCTCAATTAGCAAACAAACAAGTTAATGTTTTAATGTTTCCAAACTTATCATCAGGAAATATTGCTTACAAACTTTTACAAGAAATGACAGATGGAGACGCAATTGGACCTGTATTAGTAGGTTTGAAGAAATCCATTCACGTTCTACAACTTGGAGCTTCTGTTAGAGAAATAATAAATATGGTAAAAGTAGCAGTAGTAGACGCTCAAAACAAGTAAAAATGATATCCTATTTAAACGGAAAATTAATAGAGAAAAACCCTACCAATCTCATTATTGAATGTAATGGGATTGGTTATGAGGTTAAGATTACTTTAACCACTTTTTCTGCACTAGGATCGGATGAATCTGTAAAAGTATTCACTCAATTTATTGTGAGAGAAGACGCTCAATTACTGTATGGCTTTTTCACTAAAGAAGAAAGAGACGTATTTAACCAACTGATATCTGTATCAGGAATAGGACCAAATACAGCAATGATTATGTTGTCTTCTTTAACTCCTGAAGAAGTTGCTCATGCAATCCAATCGGAAGATGTGAAAACAATACAAAGTGTTAAAGGGATTGGTTTAAAAACAGCACAAAGAGTCATTATTGATTTGAAAGATAAAATGACAAAAGTTGAATTTTCAACAGAAAATGTGTTCAGCAAAAACAATACAAATCGATTTGATGCGTTTACAGCATTGGTTTCCTTAGGTTTTGATAAAAAAGCTATTGATAAAGCTTTAGATAAAATCATCACTGGAGAAGAAACAGTAGAAGAGTTAATTAAACATGCTTTGAAAATATTGTAAAGGTTGCACCCTATTAAAATAAGATATATTTCGAATTATATTTTATTTACAATCCTCTTTATATCGGGATTTGTAAATCAATTGTCTGCTCAAGACACATTGGTTTACCCTATACAAAACTCTCAAGACCCTACCACGACTAAGCCTCAAAGTTTTGACTTAGGCGACCCGTCTTCAATGAACCAAAGTATTGTTTACGACCCTAAAACGGGGACTTACGTTTTTAGAGAAACAATAGGAAGTTCTGATAGAAATTATAGAAATCCTTCTATGATGACTTTAGAGGAATACCTAGATTATGAAGAATCAAAATCAAAAGGAGTAAATTGGAAAGAACGAATCGATGAACAAACTGCTGAAAACAGACCTTTTGAACTTCCTATCACTATAGGGAGTAAACTATTTGAAAACTTTTTTGGTTCAGACCAAATTACAATTCGTCCAGCTGGATCAATAGAATTGTCTTTTGGAGTGAACTCCTCTCGATACGATAATCCAATACTTCCTGTGAATCAAAGGAAAATAACTCGTTTTGATTTTCAACAACAAATTCAACTGAGTTTAGTAGGACAAATCGGAACAAAACTTAAAATTGGAACCAGTTATAACACACAAGCTTCTTTTAGTTTCGACAATATTTCAAAGTTAGAATACACAGGAAATGAAGACCAAATAATGCAAAAAATTGCATTAGGAAATGTTTCTATGCCACTTCCCACAACTTTAATTCAAGGGTCACAAACCTTATTTGGAGTTCAAACACAATTAAAGTTTGGTAGAGCAACAGTTGATTTAATAGCTGCGTCTTCAAAAGGACAAAGAAAAGAGATTAATATTGCTGGAAAAGCCCAAGTTAAAGAGTTTGAATTAAGTGCAGATAATTACGAAGGAAATAGACACTTTTTTGTGAACCTCTACCACCATGATCATTACAATGAAGCAATGAAAGACCTTCCAATTGTTAATTCAGGGGTAAATATTACCCGTATGGAAGTATGGCTAACGAATAAAACAAACAATATAGAAAACACCAGAAATATTATCGCTTTTTCAGATATCGGAGAATCAAATCCTGATAATTGCCAAGGTAATCCAGGTGGCTACTCACCTTTAGAGGTGCCAGATAATAATTCAAATGATTTATACACTTGGGCATCAGATCCTTCTAACCCAGAGATTAGAGGTTTCTCAAATGCAGTAAACACTTTAACAAATCAAGTTGTATCTCCTGGACCTTTTGTACAAGGAGAGCATTACGAAAAAGTTCAAAATGCAAGAAAATTAACAGAATCTGAATATACCTATAACGCTCAACTGGGTTACATTTCTCTTAATTTACCTTTAAACAACGATGAAGTATTAGGTGTAGCATACGAATATACGTACAGAGGTGAAACTTACACAGTAGGTGAATTATCAACAGATGGAGTATCTGGACAATCAGCACTAATTGTAAAACTATTAAAATCAACTATCACAAACCCTGAATACAAGACATGGGATTTAATGATGAAGAATGTGTATTCAATCGGAGCGTATCAAGTAGGTCAAGAAGGGTTCAGAATGAACTTATTATACAACAATCCTGCAACCTCACTAGAAGTACCATTTTTCCCATACGATGGTGTTGAAGACAAATTATTGGTGGACTTATTAGAAATGGATAAAATAAATCAAAACAACCAACCATTTTCAGATGGTGTATTTGATTTTGCTCCTATTAAATACGAAGGAAATAAAGCAACAAATGGAGGTACGATAAACACCAGGAATGGACGAGTTTATTTCTCTACAGTTGAACCCTTTGGTGAAACATTAAAAGAAAAACTACAAGAAGCTGGAATGCCAGATGTAATTATTAATCAAGTAGCGTACACAGAATTATATGACTCCACTCAAATAGCAGCTCAACAGTTACCAAACAAAAATAGGTTTAGCTTCAAAGGAGAATACCAATCCTCTGTTAGTTCAGACATTCCTCTGAATGCCTTAAATGTTCCTGAAGGAGCTGTATCCGTTACTGCTGGTGGAATAAGACTTACCGAAGGAGTGGATTATACAGTGGATTACAACTTAGGAAGAGTGAAAATCTTAAACTCCGGTATACTAGAATCAAACACCCCTATAAAAGTATCGGTTGAAAGTAATTCTGTATTTGGATTTCAATCCAAATCACTTGTAGGAGGAAGGTATAATTATCGTTTTAGCGAAAACTTTAATCTAGGAGGAACTTGGATGAGAATGATGGAACGTCCTGTAACTCAAAAAGTAGATATAGGAAGCGAACCATATAAAAATAATATTATAGGTTTTGATGTTGCTTATAAAACAGAATTGCCTTTTCTAACAAAACTAGTAGACTTATTGCCAGTCATTTCTACCACAGAAAAATCAACTCTAAATTTTACAGGTGAATTTGCACATATCATTCCTGGTTCTCCTAAAGCAGTAACGAAAGATGGAATATCCTATATTGATGATTTTGAAGGGGCCCAAAGTACGATAGACTTAAAATCTCCGAATGCATGGAAATTAGCAACTACTCCTCAAGGTCAATTAGATTTATTTCCAGAAGGTTATAACAAGGACCTCTCTAATAACTTCATGAGATCAAAACTTGCTTGGTATTCTGTAGATCAATTATTCTATTCTAACAGTACATTAACTCCACAACATATTAAAGATGATCCATCAATGCTCTCTGATAGTAGAATGAGAATAGTACAAACAACCGAAATCTTTCCTAATACACAGTTAGCTTATGGAACACCTACACCTTTACAAACATTAGATTTAGCATTTTACCCTAAAGAAAGAGGGATTTATAATTACGATACAACATTAACTGTAAACCCTGACGGAACATGGATTAACCCAGAAAATAGATGGGGAGGAATAATGAGATCACTAAGTACTAATAACTTCGAGCAAAGTAATATTCAGTTTATACAATTTTGGGTATTAGACCCATTTAATGAAGATGCTGAGAATCAAAATCCAAATTCTTTACATAATGGAGGAGATATGTATTTTAACCTTGGAAATATTTCAGAAGATATTTTACCAGACTCCTACAAAAGTTATGAAAATGGAATGCCAACTTCAGCGACTTCAAGTCAAGAGAATTTGGACACTACAACATGGGCAAGAGTATCCAACCTTCAGCCAGTTGTAAATGCGTTTGATACCGATAATGATGCTGTTGAAAATCAAGATATCGGATTAGATGGTTGGAATAGTATCGAGGAAGCAAATGCATTTTCAAATTATGTAAATTGGGTACAAAATAATCCAACGTTGACACCTGAAGTAAAATCTCAAATGATAAGTGACCCTTCAAACGATGACTACAACTTTTATAGAGACGATAGATATGACAGTCAAAGTCTAGACATTCTTCAACGTTATAAAAAATACAATAATTTAGAAGGTAATTCACCAACACCAGACATGTCTAGAAACATAAATGGTGAAGGTTATCCAACTGCTGCTACTAATATACCTGACAACGAAGATTTAAACCTAGATAATAACTTATCTGAATCTGAAAGTTACTTCCAATATAAAGTGAGCCTTAAACCAAATGATATGGTTGTTGGTAAAAATTATATTACAAGTGTTCAAGAAGTAGTAGTTGGATCTGGTACTGCTCAAAAAACAGAAAAATGGTATCAATTCAGAGTTCCAATAACTGACTATGAAAGAAAAGTAAATGGAATACAAGACTTTAGATCCATCCGTTTTATGCGTATGTTTCTAAAAAACTTTGACGAAGAAGTAGTTGTCCGTTTTGCAAAACTTGAAATGATTCGAGGAGAATGGCGAAAATACGTAGATGATTTAAGTCAACCAGGAGATGGAATAACTCCAGAGCCTAACTCAACCGTATTTGATATCGGAACCGTTAACGTAGAAGAAAATGACCAAAGAAAACCAATCAAATATGAAGTTCCTCCGGGTATAATTAGAGAAACAGATCCTTCTCAAGCAATTCAAAGGCAATTAAATGAACAATCTCTAGCTATCAATGTTTGTAACTTAAAAGATGGAGATGCTAGAGCAACCTATAAAAATGTTGAGTTTGATGTTAGAACTTACAAAAAGTTAAAAATGTTTGTTCATCTTGAAGAAGTTGATCCATTATACCCATATACAAATGAAGATGTTACTCTTTTTGTTCGTTTAGGTTCTGATTTTTCAGACAACTATTATGAATATGAGTTCCCACTATATAAAACAGAATATGGAGCATCTTTAGCAGAAGATATTTGGCCTACTAACAATGAAATGGAAATCATTTTTGAGGACTTATTAAACCTTAAAAAGAATAGAAACAAAGCCATTGAAAATGGTAGTAATTCAGTTTCTTTTATTTCAGAATACTCAGAAATTGACCCTAAAAATCCTAAAAGATTATTAAAAGTAAAAGGTAGTCCAAACCTTCAAGGATTAAAGACTATCATGATTGGGGTTAGAAATCCTGACAAAAATGAAGTAAATCCTTGGTCTGAGAACACAATTGATAATGGAGACCCTGAATGCGTAATCGTATGGGTAAACGAGTTAAGACTGACTGACTTCGTTAGTGAAGGTGGTTCTGCAGCAATTGCTCAAGCTCAAATCAAAGCGGCTGACTTTGCTAATGTTCAAATGTCGGGGAACTACAGTGGCATCAATTGGGGAAGTGTAGATTCAAGGGTACAAGAGCGTCAAAGAAATGAAAAAATAGGCGTTGACTTAAATACCAATATTCAGTTGGGTCAATTTTTTGGAAGAAGGGCTAAAATTTCATTACCATTCTTTTATAGTCATTCCTTAAACTTAATTAATCCAGAATACGATCCGTTTAATCCAGACATTAAATTAAAAGATTATGATTTAGCAACCCGAAGAGAAAGAGCGAAGCAAGGTCAAGATTTAAATGAACGAATATCTTACAACTTTACAAACGTAAGAAAAGAAATGGCTCCAGGAGCAACACCTCACTTTTGGAAAATAACAAACTGGTCAGCTAACTATTCTTTTTCTCAAAATTTAAGAAAAGACTTCAATACAAAATACGATAGAACAAAAGTATGGAATGGTGGATTAAATTATAATTACTCATTTAAAAACAAACCATTTGAACCATTTAAAAAGGTGAAATTCATGAAAAAATCTAATTGGTGGAAATTGATTAGAGAAACGAATATTTACCTTACTCCAAAAAACATAAGTTTTACAAACGATGTTACAAGAACATATAATGAAAGAGAAGTAAGAAATAACTTGGTTCCTGAATATAATTTCCAACCAGTTTATATGAAACAGTTCCAATGGAAACGCCAGTATAACTTAGGTTACGACATCACTAAAAACTTAAAATTTAATTTTGATGCAACTGCACAAGCAATATTTGTAGAAGGACAAGGACAAGTAAATAAAGATGCAGATCCAGAAGGGTATCGTCAATTTAGAGACACAATAGTGTCTCAATTACAAAGTGGAGGTAAAGTGATGGATTATTCCCAAAATTACTCTTTCAGTTATAACGTTCCTTTAGATAAAATTCCAGCTCTTAATTGGATGACATCAAATGTGAAATATAGCGGCTCTTATAACTGGCAAAGAGCACCATTAGGTCAAACGGATTTTGGAAACACAATTCAAAACAGTCGAAACATAAACCTTACTTCACAAATGAACTTTACTACCTTATACAATAAGGTTCCATATTTGAAAAAAGTAAATAACAACAATAGGAATATTTCATCAACAAGAAGAAAAGCTGTTCCAAGTAATCGAAGTAGAATTGAGAAGAAAGCTCCAGAGAAAGAAGAAAAACCAGAGTCTGAAATGACAAAAAAGGAGCTTAGAGAAAAACGAAAGAAAGAAAGAAAAGAAAAAAGAGAAGAGAAGAAAAAGGAAAGAGAGAAAAAAGAAGTACAGCCACTAGGAGGTTTTTTAGCTAACATGCTAATGAGTATTAAAAATGTTTCAGGAACTTATAGTTTAACTGACGGAACATTATTACCCGGATTTAACCAAGATGCAAGAATATTAGGAACGCCAAGTGGACTTATTTCTCCACTATCAGGTTTTACATTTGGCCAACAAGGGTATAATATTTTTGGAAGAGAAAACGGATACGATATTGCACAACTTGCTGCAGATCGAAGTAAAAATAATGTTGGGAATTCTGGAAACTGGTTAGTTAAAAATAACAATCTAAATCAAGCTAGGACAATAAACCATACTCAAAATATTTCTGCAAGAGCAAGCGTTGAACCAATAAAAGATTTAAAAATCGAATTAAGTTTAAATAGAAGTTATTCTAACAACTCTAGTGATTTCTTTAGGTGGGTTGTAGATGCTAATGAACCAGAAATAGATCCAAACAATAACAACGGACAGTTTTTGTCACAAAGTAGGGTTGAAACAGCTTCATTAAGCTATACAAGTATTTCAATAGGAACCGCTTTTGCAAAGTCAAATAAAAAAAATGAATACGTTTCTCAAACATTTGAAACATTACTTAATAAAAGACAAGAAGTTTCTAATTTACTAGGAAGCCAAAATAAAAATTCTACATCTACTATTAATGGATATAATGATGGATATGATGGTTCCCAACAAGAGGTAGTACTAGGAGCTTTTCTGGCAGCATATACAAATAAAGGAGTGAATGATAAAAATATCAATCCAATTAAAAATTTACCACTTCCTAACTGGTCCGTAAACTATAATGGATTGACGAAAATGAAATTTATGAAGAAAATAGCAAAAAACTTCGTTATCAGACATTCTTATAGCTCTTCAATATCCGTTTCTGGATTACAAACTAACCTAAAAGCAACAGAAGATAATTCTGCAAGAGATATAAACAACAATTTCGAAGCGTCTAACATTATGCAAAACATATCAATTTCTGAACGTTTTTCTCCATTAATTGGTTTTGATGCTACATGGAATGTTAAAGGTCAAGGTTTGATTACAAAATTCGAAATAAAAAAAGACCGTAATTCTACTTTATCTTTAAACAACAATCAAGTAACAGAGATCTTAGGAACAGAATGGGTGATTGGATCAGGTTTTAAATTTACAAAGGTTAAAATACCGATAAACAAAATACCTTCTAGTCCAGTTAACATCCGTTTTGATTTGACCTTCAGGGACAACCTTACCGTGGTAAGAAAAATAGTTGAAAACTCAAATCAAGCAACTGCTGGACAAAGAATTGTTTCAATTAAATCTTCTGCAGATTATAACATGAGTCAGAATTTAGTCGTTCAGTTTTACTACGATCAAGTAATTACAAACCCAAAAATAGCGACCTCCTTCCCTACTGGTAATTTTAACTGTGGATTGAGGTTACGTTTTAACTTAGCAGGTGTACAATGATAAAAAACAATATTAATATTAGAAAAGCAAAAGATGGAGATGAAGTTTCCATTTTTGAACAAATTAAAGAACTGGCATTATTTGAGAAAGCGCCTGAACAGGTTGTTAACACGGTTGAACAGTTAAAAATTGACTTATTCATTGATAAAGTATGCGATGCAATCGTTGCAGAAAAAGAAGGTAAAATCGTTGGATTTGCACTTTACTTTACCTCCTACTCTACCTGGAAAGGAAAGGCGTTATATCTAGAAGATTTTTATGTACAACCTGAATATAGAAAATTCGGTTATGGTTCTATGCTTTTTGATGAAGTGGTAAAGATTGCAAAAGAAAGAAAGGTTAGAAGAATGGATTGGGTAGTGTTAGACTGGAACGAAAATGCAATCCAATTTTATAAAAATAAGGGTGCAACTCTTGATCCAGAATGGATAAACGGAAGGTTATTTTTTGACTACTAATCTAAATTAATTTTATCGAGATGAAAAAAGTATTAATTGCAGGGGGAACTGGTCACTTAGGGAGGAACATTGAACAAGAATTAATACTGAAAGGATATCATGTACTTATTCTTACACGAAATCCATCGAAAGAAAACCACATCTTTTGGAATCCATCTGAAAATAAAATTGACACCAAAAGACTAAGTGAAGTTGAAATCATCATCAACCTAGCAGGAGAAAACATCGGTGCAAAAAAATGGTCGAATGATAGAATTAAGCAACTTTTCTTATCTCGAATCAATCCAGCTGTAATACTTTATGAAAACAGAACTAGTTTTCCAAAACTAAAACAATACATATCTGCCTCTGGAGTAAACTGTTACGGTTATGATTCTTTAGATAAAATATATTCTGAAGAAGATAAATATGGAAAAGATACACTATCCCAAATCGTTCAAAAATGGGAAGAAGCTGCCGATTTATTTTTAGAAAAATACATCGTTACCAAGATGAGGACAGCGGTGGTATTAGATAAAAATGAAGGAGCATTTCAAAAAATTGCTCAACCTATTAAAATGGGGATTGGTTCTCCACTAGGATCAGGAGAGCAATATATCTCATGGGTACATATAAATGATTTAGTTGATTCTTATCTATTTGCAATTGAAAACAAACTAGATGGAACGTATAATATCGTAGGAGGAAACGACTCAAATAAAACCTTTGGCAAAACCCTAGCAAAAAAACTAAAAAAAGGGTTTTGGTTTCCAAAAGTTCCCGCATTTGTTTTAAGTCTCATTTTAGGAAAAATGTCGGTTTTAGTATTAAAAGGTGTTCAAGTATCCAATAAAAAAATAAAGGAGAAAGGTTTTCAATTTCAATTTGATAGTTTGGAAAAGGTGTTTGAAGAGTTTTATAAATAGTATCATAGGCTCGGATATAAACCTAAAACCTATGATTAATGAAAATTAGAACATTTTATATCATCAAAACTACTTCGATTCTTCTATAAAATTTTCATCAAACTCTAAGACTACTTCACCAGGTTTTGAATTCACTAAAGATTTCATCTCGCAAATATTTTCTTTTGTGACTAACGTACCGTCAACACTTTTAATGATAGCACCAAGCTGATATTTTGTGTAGTTTTCATTTATTCTAGAGATATATAATATATCTTTTTCTTTAGCAACAAAATAACTCATATTGTAAAATGATACATGCAAGTTTTGATTATCAGAGATTACATCATGCTTTTTAAAGTAAACTTCTTTATGAACAAAATCAATTACCCAATCGTATTGTTTTATGAATTGTAGACCTAAAATATTTTTAGAAAAATCTTCATTAAAAATAACAGGTGTTTTTAGGTTGTCTCCATTTACAAGTTTTACATCTGAAATGAACATATCTGAGGATAATGAACTTTCTTTATATCCGCTTTTGGACTCAATCTTTGTTAACTCATTCATCCTTACTAAAGAATCCTTATTTATTTTCTCATAAATCTTTTCATCATTAATAATCATCGAATAATCAAACCCAGTGTCAAAAAGAAATTTAATAGAATCTTTATACCCATCAATTTTCAGGTAAATCATCGGGTGTTTACTTAGATAAAATTTAGACGATAGATTTATATAACTTTCTATGTTTTTCAAACTAGGTAGCGTATCATATAGGGTAATTGTTGAGTCTGAAAATTTTAAGTCCAAGATATACTTACTAGTGTCACTATCTAAAAAAGTAAAAATATCCATACCTATTATCCCTTCCAAATTAGATTCAAAACATCCTAAATCTTTCAATTTTACACTTTGATAAGCAACTGAATTATTTTTAATCTTTAAAAACCTATAATCCAAATCTAATATCCCTTTTTTTACTATAACTTGACCTTTTTTATAAGCTAAGTCAACCTTTTTTTCTCCAAAAGATTTAAAGCCTTTTAATACTTTTTTATCAAAAAATGTAGTTGTTGAACATCCTGTATCAAAAAGTAATTCATAACTCGAACTATCATCTCGAACGTTACATAACATTTTATTGTCTTCCAATTTAAACTTAAATGGAGTTTCAATAGTTTCCTCAAATTCTTGATTAAAATAAGCCTTATAACTTTTACAGCCGACAAAAAATAAACTTATTGATAAAAAAAGAAATAACTGTTTCATTTATAAAGTGGTTAAATAATCAAATACAAAACTAAAAAATAATTTAAATTTAGTATTAATTTACTTTTGATGAGCATTGTACACTCCGTTGCAGTTATATTAATTACTAAAGGTATTTTCATTAAAGGCATATTTCAAAATATGATCTTTATCGTCAAAACAAGCCCCCAGCTGAGAAGCAGGAAAAAACATCGCAATCCGTAGTCAGTTATGCTGATGCCGTAGTTTTAATTAAGGTATGTTTGCGATGATTTCATCGTCCTTACAGGACTTTGATACTCACATATCACTATTACCAAAAACATCGGGCTTAAGCCGATGTTATAGTATGTAATCCTTTTAGGATTTATAATTAAAACTGTGCTTCCACTATTCTCTAAACAATTGTGTTTAAAACAGAATTTCAGGTTAAGAGGTTATAGCAATCACCTTTTCAAGTCCTGAGAGGATACTATTCTCACAGAATCTGAAAAGATGAATTTTATTTACTACAACAAATCGTTTGCAAGATTAGCTAGATCAGACCGTTCTCCTTTTTCTAATTTTACATTTGCAAATAAAGGTTGTCCCTCCAATTTATCAATTAAATAAGCCAATCCATTACTTTGTTCATCTAAATACGGTGTATCAATTTGGTGTACATCACCAGTGAAAATGATTTTAGTATTCTCTCCAGCTCGAGTAATAATTGTTTTAACTTCATGTGGCGTTAAATTCTGAGCTTCATCCACAATGAATAGAATGTTGGATAAACTTCGTCCTCGAATAAATGCCAAAGGAGTAATGATAATTTTACCTTGCTCTTCCATTTCTAGAATTGCTTTATGCTTTTTCTCGTTCTCTCCAAATTGGGATTTAATAAATTTTAAATTATCCCAAAGCGGTTCCATATACGGACTAATCTTATCGTTTGCATCGCCTGGTAAGAAACCAATTTCACGATTAGAAAGCGGTACAATTGGTCGAGCTAAAATAATTTGCTGATACGATTTAGCCTGATCCAAAGCAGAAGCCAAAGCCAGTAAAGTTTTTCCAGTACCGGCAACGCCTTGCAATGCTACTAATTTAATGTTATCATTCGTTAATGCATTAAAAGCAAATGCTTGTTCCGCATTTTTAGGTTTAATACCATACACAAATTCCTTTTCAATTCGAATCAACATCTTTGACGCATCATCATAAACAACTAAAGAAGAACTCTTGCCATTTTTTAAAATATAGTACCCATTTGGTGTTTTTTGATCTCCAAGAATTCCGTTCTCTTCAATTTTACCATGCGTAAAAATTTGACGGATAATATCTGATTCAACATTTTCTATTGTGTAAGTACCCGTCTTATCTAATTCTTGTGCATTTACTTTACCTGTAGCATAATCTTCTGCTGCGATACCTAAAGCTTTTGCTTTAATACGCATATTAATATCCTTGGTCACTAATTTAACCTCTGCTATTGAGTTTAATTCCTTCAAATACAAAGCAGCATTAATAATCTTATGATCATTTTTACCCACTGAATAAACGTATTCCGCATTCACTTCTTTAGGATTACTCTCTAACGCAACTTTAAATTTACCACGATTTGCACCTAAAGAAATCCATTCTTGTAAACTTATTTCACTTGATAACTTATCTATAAAACGAATAACCTCTCTGGCACTATAATTTTTTGAATCGTTTCCAACTTTGAATTTATCTAACTCTTCTAAAACTGTAATAGGAATAGCGACATCGTTATCTCCAAAACTAGTAATTGCCTGATGATCATGTAATAGAACAGACGTATCTAAAACAAATATTTTCTTTTTCTTAGCCATAACCGATAGTTTTAAAGATTACTTAATATACAATATTTTTTCTTAAAAGAATAGAAAAAGGTTTAAAAATCATAAAAAAAGTAGTTATGGTATTGTTAACAGATCATGAACATGTTATATCAATATCTACCTTACAAACATTACAGGTTCTAATTAATTACATAACAACTTTTTTCACCAATAACCTCAGGTTCTGTATTTTTCCAAAGTAAAATGCTACTTTTGTAAAACTAAATTTTAAGATTTGTTTGATTTAATTCTAAAAGGTATAATAACAGGATTTGTGCTCAGTATTATGATTGGTCCTGTATTTTTTATTCTTTTAGAAACTAGTATTAGAAAAGGGGTAAGGGCCGCAATTTCTTTTGATATTGGAGTAATTTTGAGTGACCTAATCTACATTCTTATTGCATATATATTTTACTCAGAAGTTGAACACCTAGCTGAAGGAAAAAATTCAGAAATTGCTAAAATACTAGGTGGATCATTATTTGTTATATATGGAGTCGTAACGTTCTTTAAGAAACCTAAAGATCCAACTGTTGATGACGATGGAAATATCATCCAAAATCAAAAAGATTATTGGCTACTTTTTTTAAAAGGTTTTTTACTCAATTTTGCAAATCCATTAGTTATATTTTACTGGTTCAGTATAATGACACTTGCCTCTAAAAAAACGACAATGGCAAATGGCGAAGAGGCACCTGTTTTGCTATTACTAGCTATAATCATGACTACATTTTTCCTATTTGATCTTTTAAAGATATTGGGGGCAAAACAACTAAGGCCTTTAATGACTATAACTTTGCTAAAAGCACTTAATCAACTCATTGGTATTGTATTTATCGGTTTTGGAGTTTTTCTCCTCATTAATGGATTTATATCAGTGTAACTTTTACTTATATAATCGTTTTAAAACACAAAAAACTCATCATGAAAATTTTAGGATTTCTACTCGTATTCATTCCAGCATTTCTTTTTGGTCAACAAACCACTAATAAAGAAAACTTATCAAAGCCTGAATTCTCTTATTGGGATTATAATAAAAAAAGAATTCAATCTGTTGGGTCTTATTACAAGGATCAACTTGGGACAAACAATGACAAACATGGCACATGGAAATACTTCGATAAGTTTGGAATATTAGAAGAAGAAAGAAACTATTATAGAGGAAAACTGAATGGTAAAGTTATGCTATATTACCCTAATGGGAAGATGCGCCAAGAAGGTTACTTCAAAATGGATAAACAAGATAGTATTTACAGAGAGTGGAACGAAAATGGAACGTTATCCGTTGAAGGGCAATACGAACTAGATATTCCTAAAGGTTTGTGGAAGAATTACTACATTGATGGAAGGATTAAGTCAGAAGAAAAAGAAGTAGAAGGGTTAAAACATATTATTTCATTTTGGTTACCAGACTCTCTTCACACACAATTGATTAAAAATGGAAATGGTGAAATGCAAACTTATTATACCTCTGGTAATATTAAAGAATCTTACACTTATGAAAATGGCTTGCCAAACGGTCCATTTGTAGAAAGCAGTATCTATGGATATGATCTCTTAACTGGCTCATTCAAAAATGGGGAAAAAGATGGCGAATGGAAATATTATTATTATACAGGAGACCTAGAGAAAATTAGTCATTATAAAAACGATCAATTAGAGGGTAAGTATGAATACTATTACGACACTGGAAAGCTAAATGTTGTAGGCCAATATAAAGAAGACAAAAAAGACAGTCTTTGGATTTGGTATACAAACAAAGAAACTATCGATATGAAAGGTAGTTTCGTGAAAGACTTACAAGATGGAGAGTGGACTTACTGGTTTGCTACTGGTGAAAAATCATACGTTGCCTATTTTGAAAAGGGGTTAAAAACTGGAGATTGGACATACTGGTATAAAGATGGAAGTGTTTTCAAGAAATGTCAGTATAAAAACGATTTTAAAGACGGTAAATGGCAGACTTGGTATGAGAACGGAACTTTGTTGATGGATGGGAAATACGTTGAAGGAAAAGAAGAAGGGGAATGGTTAAATTACTGGGAAAACGGAAATTTAAAAAACAGTGCATCATTCAAAAATGGTGAGTTAGATGGTGATTGGGTTTCCAACTTTCCAGATGGCACACCTAAAATGATCGGAGAATACAAAAGCAACTTCAAGTCTGGCACTTGGACTGAGTATTTCTCTAAAGGTAAAACTAAAGACGTAATCACCTATAAAGTAAAAGAGAAAGAAAATAAAATGGACTATGGCTATATGAAAGAACATAAAGTTCTACAAAGCGTAAAACATGGGAAGTCAATTTCTTACTCAAGTAAAGATTTTAAGAAAACAGAAGAAGGAAGCTATAAGAATGGAGAAAAGCACGGCAAATGGACGGCATATTATCCAGGTGGAACATATCCAGCTATTATCACCAACTATAAAAAAGGATTACTTGAAGGTAAAATGCAACAATTTTCACGCAGAGGAGAATTGACAACTGAAATCAATTACGCCAAAGGGGAGAAACATGGTGATATGATCATTTACGGAAAGAATAAAAAAATAATGAGTAAAAAGAAATTTTACTACGGAGTGGAGATGAAGTAATTGTTGGTTGTAAATGTTTAATTGAGGTTTAGCTACAAATAACCTTCTCTATCACTACTGGGAAATAATTTAGCTCTAACTTGCTGATTTTTTTCTGTAAGGACTCAACAGTTTCATTTTCTTCCAACCAAGTGTGAAACTGAGCGATATGCATTCCGTCATCAAAATTTTCGTTCACAAAATGAATCGTAATTCCACTTTCTTTTTCTTTGTTTTCGATTACTTTTTCATGAACAAATTTCCCATACATCCCTTTCCCTCCATATTTTGGGAGTAAAGAAGGGTGAACGTTGATAATCTTATCTTGAAAATTTTGGATTAATTCAGATGGAATTTTTCTTAAATAACCAGCTAAAATGATGTAATCAACAGAATAGTCTTCCATCAAATTCAACAAAAGAACTGAGTTGGAAGCTTCCTCGTTTGTAACAGTAATAACTTTAACGCCAAGATTTTCCGCTTTTTGAACAATAGGAGCGTTCGACTTATTAGAGAGAACAAAAGCAATCTCTACACCTTGATGTTTTTCAAAATGGTTGATAATCGCAATTGCATTGCTTCCATTTCCTGAAGCAAATAGTGCTAGTTTCATTTTAGTCATAATGCAAATTTAGGAAGTATGTTTCAAACACGTATTGAGTATGGGATAATTTATAGCAAAAATGTTTAATGAAAGATTATTTTAACAATGTTAAAAGTAAACAAAATAACTCTAAAAAGTAGATAATAAGCCATTTAAGCCTCAATAAAGGATTAAAATAAAAACGAACAATCGAATTATATCAATAATAATTTTGTTTTTAATTTCTATTTTTTTTTCTTTGTACCTTGTAATTTATTAAATATTTAAGAAATGTCTGAAATCAAAACGAAAGTAGTATCTATCATAGTAGATAAATTAGGAGTTGAAGAAAGTGAAGTAACTAACGAAGCAAGCTTCACAAACGACCTTGGTGCAGATTCTCTTGACACTGTAGAATTGATTATGGAATTTGAAAAAGAATTCAATATTGCAATTCCAGATGATCAAGCTGAGAAAATCCAAACAGTTGGAGATGCAGTTTCTTACATCGAAGAAAACAAAAACTAAGAACATTTTATTGAACACTGAACAAAGATATTCTGTATGGAATTAAAGAGAGTTGTTGTTACTGGTTTAGGAGCCCTTACACCTATAGGAAATACGGTTTC
>Ga0228631_1000124_pt1 | contig 48958 bp, 39 predicted proteins | sample 39DmetaG_FD_183049 | JGI IMG/M metagenome (GOLD analysis project Ga0228631, IMG submission 183049) | Seawater microbial communities from Monterey Bay, California, United States - 39D | ecosystem: Environmental > Aquatic > Marine > Coastal | place: USA: California | collected 2016-09-28
TATAATTTGACCTACAGAACACTCACACTAACAAAATTTTCCGAAGATACACGGACATACACAGTAAATGTGTGGGGTGTAAACGAATCAAATGAGTCCGACGTTTATAAACTTCCATTTGTGGATATTAGTTTTGTGCCTGATAGTGAGGCACTTCCAGTCTCTCTCGATTACAGTATGAATACTTACGAAACAATATCAGGGGATTTGTTCGTCGACATTAGCGACAGCGATGGCGTTAATGGTAAGATTGTCAGGTTCAATATTGATAATTCTGGAACAATTGGAGGTTTCACATGGGATAACTCTCTTAATACCTCTGATGATGATGGGGTTACTGCCGATGACGCCATCTATTACAGTTCGAATGGTAAATGGTCATTCTCTCCAGAAGACATATCTGGAAACACCACCATTAGAATCAAAACATGGACGGACTTTTATGTTAACGGACAAGGCGTTAGTGCTGAATTTTATGATGATTCGGATGTCAGTGGCTTTACTTCTACAATTGACATCAACATTTTTGTGGATGCGGAGGCGAACTTTAATCCTGCCGGATATTCGCCTTCTGGTACAAGTGGCATTTCTCAGGACGGTGAAGTTGTCACCGGAATCGTATATGCGACTGACACCGATGGAGCTATATCATTTAGCGTAGTTAGTAGCCTTGATGGTACGGACAATAGTTTGAATATATCAACAGATTACGGTGCAAGCGCCGAGATTTTGTCCCAGAGCGATGTATCTGCCGAGTGGAAGTATACACCTGTGCAAGACTGGTCAGGAAACGATTATTTCTTCATTCGAACTACCGACACAAGTGGTGGTTTCACCGACATTAGCATCAACATTTTTGTGGATGCGGAGGCGAACATCTATGGTGATCTCAGTGGCATTTCTCAAACCGGTAGTGAAGATGTTAGCGGAATCGTATATGCGAATGATAGCGATGGAACTATTACATTTAGTATCAGCGGTGGCGTGGAAAATCCGAGCAATAGTGGGTTGTGGCAATATCATACAGGCGACGGAAGCGCGAATATTGTGGCATTCAGTGACTTATCTGCAGAATGGAAGTATACACCGGATAGCGACTTCTCCGGAAACGACACCTTCTTCATCCGAACTACCGACACAAGTGGCGGTTTCACCGACATTAGTATCAACATTTTCGTGGACGCGGAGGCGAACTTTAATCCGACACCCAACACGTCTGATACAAGCGGCATTTCTCAAACTGATAGTGAACCTGTTTACGGAATCGTATATGCGACTGATACCGATGGAGATATATCATTTAGCGTAGTTAGTAGCCTTGATGGTACGGACAATAGTTTGAATATATCAACAGATTACGGTGCAAGCGCCGAGATTTTATTCCAGAGCGATGTATCTGCCGAGTGGAAGTATACACCTGTGCAAGACTGGTCAGGAAACGACACCTTCTTCATACGAACTACCGACACAAGTGGTGGTATCACCGATATTAGTATCAACATTTTTGTGGACGCAGAGGCGTCTGTCTCACATGACCCGAGTGAAGAAACAAGTGCCGATAGTTCATCGGTCTTTATCGGAGATATTAACGAAACAATTACAGGAAGGGTGGACGCATCTGATACCGACGGAGATATATCATTTAGCATCAGTAATCCTCCTCAGGATGGTAGTGCAGAGATTCTTCACCAAACCGACAGTTATGTCGACTGGAAGTATACGCCTGATACTGATTTCTCTGGAAACGATACTTTCACGATCCAAACTACCGATACAAGTGGCGGCACAACTGACATTATCATTAAGGTTATTGTGTCAGTCTTTTACCAAATAGCAACCATTTCTGATCTTAGTTCTAATATGAAATCCGTTCATTCTGGATTACTTCCGCTTGGCGGCTCGTCGACAGGACAAGTACAGAATTATAATAGTATTTCCTATAATTGGTTCGTGTACAAGGTTGACGAAAGCGAAACAAGTACTGAATATTTGCCATCGGAAAATAGCTCTACTGGCACCGCCGGTATTAACCTTTCACGTATCATGGAAACGCAGTTTGGTGATTCAAGTGAAAACGCCTTCTCTAATAGTCTGTACAATACTGCTTCCAATGACATACTTGTTTATATTGTAGCAACAAGGAAATTGACTGACGATTATTACATGGCAAGAATAAGCAACCTCTCACAAGGACCAGGATTTGACGAAATGAATCCGTGGTACTGGAACAATAAAGTCACGGAATCCAGTCTATCATCATTGACAAGTGGCTCTGGTTCTGGTGCACTTCCGAGCACAAGTCTTCAAGCTGAAATAAGAAATAATGACAATACATCAACAGTCTTCGCAACCAGCAATGACAGTGATATAGCAATATATACACATAGCAATGTTTTGCAAGATCACTATTTCTATTTTGCTTTTAAAAATTAACAACACTTAGTTTCAATTAGTAAAATAAATTTATTTTTTATATGTAATTATATTAATAAAAAATAAAATGACGGATATTTCCAAGAACGTTCAGACACTCATTAAAAAAGCGTATCATGTTCCATCCACGTATCATAACACGAAGTGGTGGAATGAAAAAGGTGGTAAATATCAAACAATAATAGAGGGAGAAGACATAAATGTTCAAACTCCACCTGATACACCTATTTGGGTTACCGATTCTTCAATGACCGACAGCGAACTTAGTAATTTGGACATGTCTATGGTTACCGCAACCAGTTTCTCGTCCCAAGATTGTAGTTTTGTGGAGACATATGTTGATTCCGATTATTCTATGAATTTTGGAATGTCCCCCGGAGCTTACCTTGATAGCACAGGAACTGTTGCGCTATTTGTCCGTTTGAAACTTGATAAAATGTTTGATACCGATCAACATGGCTATGGTGTGGACCCCAATGCGTTTGCATATGTAAAATATCCAACAGATTCATCACTCAATTCAATATTGTCCAACGCATACCAGTTTAATTATAACACACAACTTGATGTTTCGAGTACGATAGATTTTTTCCAGCCATATAGATATAGATTGGAATATAGTGACAACGATACAACTTTTACTCAACTAACTAACGAGATGGGTCCGTGGAATTTTGATTTTAAAAGCGGCATTATTACATTTGAGGATAGTCCGACTGAAGTAGATCTTACTCAAAATAATGCTGCTTTGTATTTCACTTTTGTCAAATATGTCGGTCTTCGCGGTGTAAATAATTTGGATACGATTAATGGTGATTTGAGTGTGGGGGGGGGAATGCGAGTTGGGTTCAGTACAAAACTTTTGGCTGGTGCTGGAGGATTAAATGGAACGGGTGGTGCGGAGGGAACCGCTACCGCGGACTCTAGTCACAATGCGCAAGGGGCAACTCAGGCATTTGATAATGACCTTACACTAGAGGCAGGTTGGCATAGTACGAACACCAGTTCTTCGCACTGGATAGCATTTGAGTTTCCATATGATGTAGTCATTACTTCGTATCAAATATGGCCACGATATACAAATGGTAATGCTGATAATATTTATAATCCGAAAGATTGGACATTAGAAGGTTCAACTGATTCCAATCCAGATACATGGTATACTATTGACGAACAAGAAAATCAAACCGAAACCGATTGGCCAGTAGCTGCATCAGAAGATGACATCACAAATAATGTAAACTATAATGAATATTATTTAAAAACTACACCATCCGCTTACAGAAACATTCGTATTAGTACAACAGCGCATCGTCGAGGCGATGCCACCGACACTGACTATTTAGTTATTGGAGAAATTGCTTATTATGGATACATTGCCGACGGGTTAGACGTAAGTGGCACTTTGACGGTTGGGGGTTCCGCCAATATTAGTTCAGATTTGACGGTAGAAAAGGGAACGATTACTCTCGGAACAGGAATCTACACATTGGCGGGCGCCGGTGGATTAAACGGAACAGGCGGGGACCAGGGTGCTGCGACGGCACGTTCTTACTACTCCCAAAGTTCTCGCCCTGCGAGTGAGGCGTTTAACAATTCCACCGATAATACGGACTTTTATCAGGCTGAAAATAGGGATGAAGATAATGCGTTGGAAGAGTGGGTAGCTTTCGAGTTTCCGTATGATATATATATTACTCATTATAATATATGGGGGATAAATAGCGGTAGTAATTATGAACAATTTTTTACTCCCCCGACGGATTGGATAATACAAGGCTCAACCAAAACAACCCCAGACACCGATTCAACCAGCTCAGACTGGGAAACGATTGATACCCAGAGCGATCAGGATACTTGGAGCATGACCACAGTCGCGATCCCAGACACAGCAGAATCTAAAAGTTATACTATTGCTAATGGGGGAGGAAGGGGTCCTTATAAACATATTAGGATTGTAGTTAGTGGGATCACTACTACGCAAACGAATGGCGCAACATATAATGGGGGTTATAACGTAAATATTGGAGAGATCGGTTTGTACGGTTACCTCTCCAAAGTGAAAGTGGATTGTGACGCCGAGATTACAGGAAACTTGACGGTGGGCGGCGATATAACAGCTGTCGATGGAACTAATCTTGACTTATACACAAACACTGGCTCGAGCGATTCAGTTGGATGGATGGAGATGCGATCTGACGCTACAAGAATTGGTGGAAACACAATAAAATTTAGACCAAATAGTACTAGTGGTACTGGCGGAAGTGATTTAATTACGATGTCAACTGGCGGATATCTTGGCATCGGTACAGATGATCCAGAATATTTATTAGACGTAGACGGAGACGCCAACATTAGTTCAAATTTGAAGGTGGGGGGAAGAATAGACACCCCGGGAGTAAATACAACCCTCGGCGCTGTAACTAATGGTACCGGACAAGTTTTAACGGTTGCAAATGTAGCAAGTGATGACTATGGTTACTATAGTAATTTTATAGTTGCTGGTGCCAGTGCGCATGTGACCAATCAAACCGGCGAAGTAGTGTATTTTAAAGCGTATAACAAAAACGATACAGGTGACTCTACAGATTTCAATTATGCAGGTTCGTGTCTTTTTATTGGATTTCATGGGGATTCTTTAAATCCGAGCAGTCAAAGTGGATTTTGTTTATATTATGATGGAGATGGTACTAGTTTATCAGTTGACAGAGATTTATTCGCAGACAAGGCAACTATGGGTAACACTAATTATACCGCAAACAGACGATTTAAGGGTCTTACACACTTTTATACTGATAACAATTCTACAACCAACGAACCTATTATTAATATTTCGGCGCGCAGCAGCCATGTTGGACCATATTTTTCAGTTGGAGAAAATACTGGAACCGATAATGGAAATCCACTTACCAATAGCATTGGTAGTACGTTTATCATTAACAACGACGGTTATGTAGGTATTAATAATAATAGTCCATCGTGCGAATTAGACGTAGACGGCGACGTCAAAATTAATGGGTTAGAGACGTGTAACGCTGGAAGTATACTGTTTGGAAACAATAATGGTTATTATTGTAATCTGGAGATCGGGGGCATCGATACAAACAACCATACCAGATTATATGTAAAAAGCGTCGAGACAGGTGCTTACGTTACTATACTTGCTGCAATTTCAGACCAAAGTGATGACCGTATAAAAACAGATGAAGAGGATATTATTGACGCAACATCTACAATACTAAAATTGAGACCACAAAATTATAAAAAACATGGGAATTTTGAAAGCGGAATTATTGTACAAGAGTTGTATTACAATGCACCTGAATTGCGTCATTTGGTCACATTACCATATGATTCGTGTGGCAATGACGTTGTCCCAAAAGATCTAGAAGAAGGTATAGATATTTCAGATATACAAAATGATCCAGATTGGGAAGCATTAGGTTGGGGCGACGGTTCAAACTTTGCTAGTTTAAATTATATTGGTTTAATCCCATATCTCACTTCGTCAATTCAAGAATTGAACGAAAGAGTTGTATATTTGGAAACAACGGAAAAAGAAAAAACTGCCATTCTTGAAACCGAAGTTGCCACATTAAAAACCCAGGCTTCTACATTTGAAAGCCAAATGTCCGAATTACTAGCTCGTGTTTCGGCGATGGAAAATAATAATTCTACAACCACAACCGATGCCAGTGACAACACAACAACTACCGATGGTTCATAAAATGTTGTAAAATAATATTTTTCAAAACCATATACACAATAATATTTGACACCGAGATCGGCAATGTTTTTAATCTGTCTTTTTCTTTTGACAAAGACAAATTGATAAGTTCATAAAAGACAATATAGAAATAAGATGCAATATCATCATTCGTCAAGTGGTAAAATTTCAAGTAATACAAAATGTCGTTGGAAATGTCGTCTTTTACGATAGAATATAAATTGTTCAAAATCAGGCTTTTGTCGCTTTTCACATCATTGTAATTATGTTTCACGAACAACTTAACCCTGACCCGAATATTTTTACAGATTTTGCCACGATGGTGGTGATTGTTTTCTATCGGAAATGATTCGCATACTTGTCCTGCCAGCCCGCCACCCAAATACAGGTACCCGCAAAACCACAACACAAACCATTTCTGGGTTTTATAACATGGAAGAATCTTCATAATAAAGGTAAGAAACCTTGTCTTTATTATGATGTTTTAATTGGGTTGTTCGTTTTAGTTTACTAACAAAAGTTTATTTCAATTTTTTGTGTAATCTTAATCAATAATGGTTAAAGACTAATTCTTATATTACTACAGTATATCCATTGTAAAACACGACGATGATGCCGCAACAAACACGACAACTAAAGCAACCAACGCAAAAAGGGCAACCACAGGCACAAACTCCATTTGTCTTGACCAACAAGAAGTGTATTGAATTTTACAGCAAGAATCCGCACATTGATTTCAATAACGTCAATGAAATGTTTATTGATTTGTTTCAAAAACTCACTTCGTCGGGTGGCAGCATTTTTCGCATTGACGAAATGAAAAATGCGCTCTCACAACTGGACAAGAAACTCAGCGTTCTTGACAATAATATTACTCAGAACAATACCATGATCAAGATGACGCACGATAACTTGAACAACAACAAGGAGTTTTACATACATCAAATCAAATCCATTATTCAAGAAAAGGAAAATGATCCAACAATCCTCAAGTTGATTCGTGAAGCAAATGAAACGTGGACGCAAAAATCAATCTTGACCATTACTGAACTCATTCCCAAGGTGAACGGTTCATTTTCGCAGGACATTTCCAAAACAATTCAAGAGCAGCAACAAAAATTGCTGGACGAATCCAATACCAAATTCCAAAATTTTTTGAATGATAGTCAGCAATCTTCGCAACCAGAAATGCTGGAAAAGTTGATTCAAGATAATTACGAAACCATTTCCAACAAGTTACTCAACACGTTTCAACCATTTTTCAATCAAGAATCCAGTTTTCATCAAAACAATGTGGAATTGCGAACCTTTTTAGATAAGCAAAACAACTCAACCTTGAAAGGAAAAGTCAGCGAAGAGAAGCTGGAACATTGTTTGAACCAGGCGTTCCCCTGCGGCTCCATTGTGGACAAGAGTGGCGAGCCTAAAAGTTGCGACTATTTGCTGGAGCGCACTGAAAATGGTGCGATAATGTTTGAGAACAAAGATTATGCGAATAATGTGCCGAACGATGAAGTGAAGAAATTTATTCGCGATATTGAGTATCAGAAAAAGGACGGCATTATGTTGTCACAGCACAGCGGAATTGCTAACAAAGAAAATTATCAGATAGATGTGCACGACGGGCAAATCATGGTATTTGTTCACTGTGTAAAATATGACGAAAGCAAGATTCGTGTGGCGGTGAATCTGGTTGACCACTTGCGCCAAGTTTTGGACAAGTATAAGAATGAAAAAGAGGAATTGGTTTTCTCGAAGGATGATATGAGCGCGATCAACAAAGAATATTTAGCATTTATTGACCAGCGGAATGGATTAATTGAGAACTACAAGAAGACTTACAAAGACCACTTGAAGCAATTGGAGAGCTTTGAAATGCCATCGCTGATTAAATTGTTGGATTCAATATTCACAAATGTGGAACAATTAACGTACACTTGTCAATATTGTAAAACTTATGTAGCAAAAAATAAACGGGCTTTAACAACACATCAAAATAAATGTAAAAAAAGTATTGTCAATTTAGATGCTCAAGAACTCTCAAATATCTAACTCCATCATGCCGCGAATAATGAGCATAAATACGAGAGCATGAAGGAGAAGACCTACTATGGTTGGACAACCAGCCGACGATGAGACGGCAACCACCGAGCCAAATAGGCTGTTCATGAGCATGTAAGTGTATGGACTTGAAATGAGTAAAAAGACGATTGCTGAATATAGCGAATATTTCCATTTGTCTTCAGAACCATAGTCTTCTTCATCGTCGTGATATTCATCATCGTCATATTCGTCGTCGTCATATTCGTTTTTGTCTTTACAGCAATCATTTTCGCAATTTTCATCACAAACTTTCTGCTCCATTGCTTGATTCATCGTCATTGGTTGGTTCATCGCTGGTTGATTCATCATCATATGCTGGTTCATTATTATTTTATATAATATACTTTTTTTTTATTTTAGCAAATTTATTCTGTTTTGTCTTTATTAGTATTTTCTTGGGGTACGTTTTCATTGCTTTTCTCTTTGATTGATTTCTGGTATTTTTCTAATTGTGGTAACGATAAATAACCCAAGGTAGTTGCCACAGATAAAAATAAAATTGTAAATTTGTTATATTTTAGTGAGTTAATTAAAAAAGTATTGTATGATTTTAAAAAATCATTCATTCGTATAACTATTTACTACTATAATATATTAATTTTTAAATTATTTAGAAATAGTTATAATATATAAATAATATATATATAACTTTTAATATGCCAACCCTAAAAGCGGAGTTTTCGGATGGAAATGACAATGGCGCTACCGTCCACAGCCCCCCGGCTACGAAAGCGGCGGTGGGGGGGTCGACGATGGTGAAGGCGGCGGGGACTCGGGTTGTTGATGCGGCGAAGGCGGCGGCGCCAAGGGTAAGGCCAAGGGCGGCGCGGAGGGCAGACAAGTTTTCATCAGATGCGGTGACGAGCGCCCTTCACAGCAACGCGGCGGCGGAGGCCTCGAAGAAGAATAGCAAGGGCAAGAAGGGCGCCGCCGAGCCCAAGTCCGTGGCGATGGCGGCCGAGGAGGCGGAGGGCGCCGGTGCGGCCGAGGAGGGCGCCGGTGCGGCCGAGGAGGGCAAGGAGGCGGAGGGCGCCGGTGCGGCCGAGGAGGGCGCCGGTGCGGCCGAGGAGGGCAAGGAGGACACCAAGGGCGAGGGCGGCGAAGAGGGCGAGGCGATGCCTTATGAACATACAGTTATTTTATTCGATATTTCTAAACTAACGTATGATGACGATGAATTAAAAACCTTAAAAACCGAAATGGTCACCGCGCTAGAAAAAAAGGCGAAAACGAATATTAAAATTAATCCTCACAGTATATCTGTTACAGGCGTAAAACCAAATGGTAGCATGATTATAGGGAGTAGAACAGGTAGAACATACAAATACAAATATTTAGGAATTACATTAGATTTAACTAATTTATATAATGAAACCAATATAGAATATAAAGACATATTTGAAATATGTAATGAAAAATGTAGGGAATCATTTTCATCATTATTGAACCCCACCTACCCGCAACCCGACATCGGTCTCACCTAAAGATGATAAGTAAAACCAATAAGGAAGCTAAAGAAATATTTGAAATATGTAGGCATGAATATTATGCCAAATAATACATAAAAATAAAAATAAAATAATATCCTATATTATTATATAATAATATGCCCGGGGATAATACCGACTATCAATCTTTGACTACGGACAGTAGTTTTGCGGCTACTCTATACACCGGCGACGCAAGTGAGATAACCGGATATGTATTTGATCTCTTTCAAGCCGACGTTTCTTTAACACTAGATCCCTCGTTTGCTGCTCACTTGCCCGGTGGCACTGGATTTGCGGCGGTTGATGCAATCGCAACATTCGACTTGAGCGCTTCGGTTTTTAATAAATTGTTTTTCATCACAGTGGACTCTAGTGATATTGATAATGTTGAAGGCAATGACGTTGTTTTCTCAATTGATGGTAGCGCGGTTAAATACCCATTTGTAGAAGCCAACGGTGCATCTGATGTGAGTATGGCGTTTTCCAATTCTACAATAAAATATGGTGCTATTAATAATCAATATGTTGATCAATCGTTGAAGAAGGATATTGTAAGACACATTGCGAAATCGATTACTGGAGGTTATGCGGTCGCCGATATTTTCTCGAATGAGTCTGAATTAATTGCTGATGTTGAGGCACAAGACGTTAGCTTGCACGAGATCCTTGGTAGCGCAATTGACTCTCTTAAAGCTGTTACAGAAGGTTATACAGTTGATCAAATCAACGACGATACTATTGACGATCTTGACCAACGCCGCTTCTTCCAAGTAGCACAGTCACTTTTCGGTATCAATGTTAACGATACTGGTGACGGCGGAAGACAGGAAGCGCTTTTTGCGGATTTGTCAAATGCTTCGGTTGATGGTAATGGTAATGCATTGGCTAGCGTAACGGTTCCTCTCAAATTCACGGTGGGCGATGCCATTGCTCTTCGTATTCAGTATGACCCGAATAGCAGTCCGGTTGATGGCATGGGCGACAACACGATACCCAGTCGTTCTTACAAGATTCTGATTCCTCTAACTTAAATGTAACAAAAATATTAAAAAATTGTAATCGTGTGTAAATAATATATAAATAACATAATTTGTTCTATTTATATATTAATGGTTGTTGGTAGATCAAATGGAAATGTTAGCGGCGTAACCCAAATAGGACACTTTAATGTCACTGGGAGCAAACGAGAAAGTCGCAACATCAAATACGACTATTTCAGGTTAAAAATCTTATATGAGCGTGTTTTGTTTCAATTGCGACCTCCCATGACTTTATATAACGAAGGTGAATTTGAGTTTTTTATGAGTTCAATGCCCAACGTCTTGACATTAACACGTGTACTTAATAACGAAAACACCTTTTTCATGAATGACCCCAAACCTCTCAATGATTATGAATATGAAGGCGGATTAGTCGATAAGTATCTTTTCATTACAAATCGTCTGGTTGATACTATCAAGCAGGCGATGACGGAGTATATTAAAATTCGCAATTTAGAAAACGAAAATGCTGAACTGAAAAGTTACAAGGAAATATTACAAGACAAAGATAAATTAGTGTCATATTTAGAACAACAACAAAATACCGGTCATCTTTTTTCGGCATCCGCAACTTTGCAAACTCAACCGCAATTGAAACTGTGGTATCAAGTTTATATGGAACGTCACGGTCCGCCTGGGGATGGTGTATTCAATAGTGAATTGTTGGCAGAAATCATTGAGGAATTAATTGCGTCCGGTGAAGTGACAGAAGATGAACTAATTTTTTGAGTTAAGTAACTTATAATAATGTAGTCAATTTTTCTGGATTATTTAAATAATCATACAAATTATCGTAATTTATTTTTTTTCCGTTATACTGTTTTATAAATTTTTGCCGGCATTTTTTTTGGTATTTTTCTCCGTTCTGATATCCCTCTGTAAATGCTTTTGCGACTAGTCCCGCAAGACTTTCAAGTAACTCAATGTCGCTTTTTTTTTTCATTTCAACCGCAGTTTTGAATACACCTGACAATAACAATTTCTTTGCTTTTATTTCATGTATTTCACTCTCACTCTCACTCTCACTCTCACTCTCACTCGCTCCCTCCTTTTTCTTTGGTTTATTCATTTGTGTGTTCATTTTATTAACTGAAATTACGGCTATTTCCAACAATTTTTTTGCTTGTGCTTCTGGTTTATTCATTTGTGTGTTCATTTCATTAACTGAAATTACGGCTATTTCCAACAATTTTTTTTGTTTCGCTTCTGCTTCATCCATTTGTGTTTTCAACAATTTTTTTTGTTTCGCTTCTGCTTCATCCATTTGTGTTTTCAACAATTTTTTTTGTTTCGCTTCTGCTTCATCCATTTGTGTTTTCATTTTATTAACTGAATTTACGGCTATTTTCAACAAGTTTTTTTGTTTCGCTTCTGCTTCATCCATTTGTGTTTTCATTTTATTAACTGAATTTACGGCTATTTTCAACATTTTTTTTTGGATGGCTACCGCCGCTTGTGCTTCCGAGTTGTGTTTGAGGGAACCTTTCCTCCCACCACCTTCTTGATACATATTGTTATCATCATCTAAATCAATAGAAAAAATGGCGCTTTCTAAACAAGCCATAATATTAATATATAGTATTATATTACTTATTCATAAATAAATTCATAATGGCGATTGAAAAACTTGACATTAATCTTTATTTCTACGAATACTTACTTCAAAATAAGTTCACTTTTTTTTTGTGTTCCTTATTACTATTGACATATCCATTGCAAAAAGTGGTTCTCCCCAAATATTATGGTAAAGTAATATCCAACTTACAAGAAAGTTCAAACAAAAAGTTTGTGGAGAGCGCAAAAATGCTATTGATTATTTATGCGTCTATTCAATTACTACATTCTATATATCAAAAGATACAAGGCGCTCTTGTTCCTAAATTTTCAGAGTTTTCTATGAAGAAAATCTTCTCAAGTTTGTTGAAAAATGACAACGAAGATTTTGAAAACATGAAAGTTGGAGAAATCTTGGCAAAAATATCTAAATTGCCAAATCTGATTTATCGTTATTTAGACATCTTGAAAAGTGTTGTCTTTTCTCAATTGATTGTCTTGGCGAGTTGTATATTTCATTATTATCATATATCGTCTAGAATCTTGTTAGCATTTATTTTAGTTGTATTTGGTGTATTATTATTACAGTTTGTGACGTATAAGACTACAATGGGGGTTGAAATGCAGCGCGAACGGGAACAAGACAAGATATATCAACATCTCCAAGATGTTCTGAACAATTTGATTTCCGTTATTGTTTGTAAGAACGAAGAATATGAAAAAGACAAATTAAGCACAATATTTGTGTCATTCACAAAAACTTTCAACAAGGTCTTGAACATCAACTTCATTATGAGAGTTATTTTTTCCTTTTTTAATATTTTCGCGTTTTGTCTTTTGAACTACATTTTATACGAGGAATATTCTAATAAAAATATCACCAAGGAACATTTTATTTCATCATTCATAATAACCTATAGTGTCTTACAATTGTTCAACGACGGTGCGCATTCAGTTCGTATGTTAGTGGACATGACCAGTCAAATTACAGACATGGAACACTTTTTCAACAATCAAATCTTTCAGAAAAAACACAGTTCACATGAAAAACGCCGATTTGTGAACGGAGACATTGTATTCAAAGATGTAATTCACAAATACTCTAAAGATGGCGGCGAACACGTCGCGTTGAAAAAGGTAAATATGGTAATCAAACAAAATGAAAATATTGCGCTTACAGGACATATTGGTAGCGGCAAGTCAACGCTGATTAAAACGCTCTTGAAATTAACGATTCCTACCTCTGGAACTGTAACGATTGGTGGAGTTGACATTAATAATATATCTAAAAAGGAGTTATATTCGCACGTCTTTTACATTCCGCAAAAGCCCAAGTTGATGAATCGAACTTTGTACAAAAACATCATTTATGGTTTAGAAAAACCCGAAAACAAAAAGGATGTTCTATTCAAAATAGAAAATATTATGACTTTTATGAAACTTGACGATATTACAAAACAAGTCTTTGTTGAAAAAATGGACGATTCTGTTGGACTTGAAGGTTCGAAATTATCAGGCGGACAACGTCAAATAGTATGGATTATTCGCGCACTTCTCCGTAATCCGTCAATCATTGTTATGGATGAACCAACGTCATCATTGGACAAATCCAATAAGCAAAAAATATACAATATTATTGAAGAAATTGGTCTCCAAAAGACAATCATCGTCATAAGTCACGACGATATATCACTCGGATTTAAAAAAGTCTATATGAAAGACGGGCAAGTAAGTCAGTTGAGCATTTAATTTTCTTGATTAATTATATAAGAAAATAAATGGTATCTAACACAGAAGAATTACTCAACCTTGTCAAAAACGACAATACAAACAAAACAAAATATGTTATTTTGTTCTTTGTATTTATGATTGCGTTGTCGCAAAACTTATTCAAAAATTTGTTTGGTTGTAATCTACAAAAAATAATAAAAAATAACTATACCAAACACGTAATTAGTTTGTTGTTCTTGTTTCTACTCGTCGATATAAATATAGACACGAATATAGAGTACAAATCAAATCCGTTGATAAGTTTGGTATTTTCGGTAATTATATACGTGCTCGTATTTTTACTTCTACATAGTAATAAAATATACATTACGTTCATATCCATCATTATCTTCGTGTTGATTATTTTGGACAAATTCAAAAGCTACTATCAATCCACAATAAACGACCAAGAAGATTTACAAACCAGGTTAGATTTGATTTATAAAACAACAAATGTGTTTGTCATAATTGTTGTCCTTACAATTATTATTGGCACGCTAACATCTCTCAATATGAATAGTCTGAATAAAACCATTTACGGTAAAATTAAATCTTGTGCCTAAGAAAGAAAGTAATAATGAAGATAAATAATATATTTAAATATAGGATATTATTTATCTAGTAGTATATAATGTTTTTGTTTAATGATGTTAAAAAAAATGAAGACAGGCGTGTAAAATCGATTGAACTGTTAAAAATACTGAATAATATTATTTTCAACAGAACATCTTGCAGTAAAATTATGTGCTGTGGCGGATGGTCTCTTTTGGGCATCTATTCCACCACCCAACTGAAATACATTGTTCCATTTATTACTAATTTTGTATGTGGTAGTGCAATTGTCATCGGCGGCATTTCTATGTCTACTTGGATGATCTCTTACTTTGTCTACAAAAAGGAAAACGACGAATCTGACATTGTTGAAACAGAATATGAAAAATATTTGAATTTTATCAACAAGGATTACGAATTATTTATTGATATTTACAAGAATGAAAAGGAAGATTATTTTACAAATGAAAACAAAACATTTATTAATGAATTGAAAGACCGTAGCAACCATGAAACTTACGAACTTCCATATTCATACAATCCTAAGATGATGTTTTATTACGACAACGATTCGGACACTTTTCACTATTATTGTCAAAGTGATGTTTCGTGTAAAGTTTTAAATTCGGCGTGTAGAACATACACGATTACTAAAAAATGTATTCAACTATTTCAAGATGAAGAGGAGATTCAATACATGAAAGGAGAGGCGTCTTATGATGTGGATGTTTCCTTTTCAAATGTGCCTGAGGAAACAACTTCAACGAATTCTTTGGGTTCTACATTATCTGCGACCGAACCAGAAGAAGGCAAAGAAGATGAAGAAGAAGAAGAAGAAACAAATGGATTTGTTAATATATTTTACAACAAAAAAAGCAAGAAAGAAAAGGCTAGAAAAATGACAAAAATACCACAATTAAAGACAAACAAATTTATTTACAAAGGGACGCTAGACGAATACAATAAAGATTATTTAAAGAAGGCAATTGTTGAGAAACAGACAAGTTATGAAGAGTATTTAACACAGTGTTCAAAATAACACAGCCTATGATTGAAGAATGGTGTAATTGTTTTTCTTCAAGAATTCAATAAATCCAATACTTTCCTCCATATCATAACTACTTTCAAGATTATTTTTTGCGATTTCATATGCGACTCTTTCGTAAACATTAAAATTTTCAATATAAAGGTTTAGCAATTCATCTAATGGTTTTTCACATTTGGAGTTGTTTTGGGGTTCCATTTTCCGGCAGCGAAAGGTTATGATTCTAACAGCGTGTAAACATTTAAATCAATTTTAATACGAAACTAACTACCTAAATTGATGGGTCATATGATAAAGTATGATTGTCGTATAAATAGACAACATATGGCTCATTCATATTCTCAAGTGAGATTTGTTCTCCGTTCATAAGCGAGTCGCACCCATGTTCGCTACTACATTTACGTCCGTTACTGTAGATAGGCAATTTAATATTGTCATAGATGGTATAATAGTACCATTTGTCTCTGCGTGCGTGGATTGGTTTCGCAAAGATCGGGAACATTTTGGTGGATTGATTCTCATTTTTCAAATATCCAATTTGGCGATAATTATGTGGTTGATTGTATTGTAGAGGTGGGCTGTAAGGATTCATTAGCGTATCGTTCGGCGTTTGGTTGTAAGACAGTTTAGGGTCCATAATCGGTCTTAGCAAGTCGTAACTACTTTGCGGTTTTTCGTAATGAAGATGTGGTGACAAATTGTTGTGGTGATGTAAAAAAGGAGATGAATGCGATGTGACTAATAGTGGAGAATGGCGATTCATTTGCGAAACATAACAGTGTTGATATATTAGATACAGTAAAATTCCGGACAATACAATAATAAACAACATTGTAAAACTTTCAATGCAAAATGTTCCTGGCGGACATTTAGATGTTAACTTTGATTGTTTTGCCATATAAACGCTATAATATAATGAAATATTATTATATGTAAATATTATAATGAACAAACTGACTGTTATGAAAAGCGCTGTTGCGATTATACTTTTATTATTTATTGTACACAGTTTAGGATACATATACAAATCCTTTTTGAAAATAGAGAACTTTGACGCCGACGACGCAGACAAAAAATTGGAACAGTCGCTTAAAACCACCCTTGAAAAGTTTTCATTACTTAGCTCGACAAAACAAGAGTCTATGAGTTGTAATACGACAAAATAATAAATGGCAATTTAATTATATAAATATATATATCAAAGTATTTATATAATGGGTTTACATCTTGAAGTGCGCGACATTTTACAACACATAAAAAATGCGATTGACAATGAAGCATTATGGATTAAACATTATGAAAATCTCAGAGAAATAGAGAAAGATTTGCCGGAAGAAGACACGGAGAAAGATTTGCCGGAAGATTCTCAAGAAACTAAATCTTTGGATAAATTGTTTATACATGACCTTTTGCGTCTTGAATTGAAAATATATGGGATTTCCGATGATGGTAATAAGAATACTATGAAACTCGTGATAAGTAAAATAAAAGACATAGAAAAATTTATTCCTATGGTTTTCAACTTCAAAGAAAGATTAAAACTCGTTTTGTGTGCGGTTTCTCATATGGATAAAAATGGCGTTAAAGGTGAACTAAATGAAGGTAGTCTAAATTATAAAAACATGGTGGAAAATTTTGAATCTCTTCATGGTAATAGTTTGCCTGAGATAGCCTCAGCTAAGAAACAACCAGAAATGCAAGAAACGCGAGAAATGCAAGAAACGCGAGAAATGCAAAAACTGCAAGAACTGCAAGAACTTATAAAAGATAAAGCACACGAACGCAACCAACAAGTAATAACAGTTAAAAAAGCGCTTGAGAAAATAGCCGATCCCGGCGAGCGCGCGGGGCCGGTCACTCGTAGTCATAAAGGTGGTAGTAATGCTGGTCCAAATAGTTATTGTCATATAGGTATAAATGAAATATTTGACGATATACCTCAATTTGAAAACGAAAATCCGGTAAAAAAATTTGAATCATCCTACAAAAATTTAAATGCTGCCGCAAATGCAAATGCAAATGCAAATGCAGATGCTACTAGGGGACAAATATTTGAATTATTGTCATGGATAAGTTTTTCAACTAAAAGAATTAAAGGCGCAAGGAAAGATAAAATTTTAAAAATTTTAAAAGATAACTTTGTAAAGTCTCTACAAACCCATGTAAAGTTTCTACAAATCCTATCTTATTTACCAGAAAGAATAGTGGAAAGAGTGAAAAACGAAATAGGCAAGTTAACACTCAAAGATTTCGCAGAATATTTAAACCCGCTTTTCTTAAGAAACTCTAGCGAGAAGGCGTGGGGAGGGGCAAACGCAAACAAAATTATTCCAAGAAACAAAACAGATTTTAACGAGGTTTATGAAAATACTCCAATTACTCTCTTTGTCAAAGAAGAAGCCCAAAATGCATTTGATAAATACATCACCGGCTTATTTGAATATTTACTCGTAAATCTTTTAAAAGATATAATTGAAAAAGAACTAGAACATTTGAACAAGAAACTGGATGAAGTGAAACGTCAGCGTCATGGTTTTAATTACACTTTTGAAAAAACAAGTGACCCATTACTTAGAATGTTTTTGTGTTTTGTTTCTGATTGTGTTGGTTTCATGACTTCAAAAATATCCCAAGAAAATGACTTCTGGCATAAATTGGAGAAAAGCATTGGTAATGGAATTAGTCTTGATGATGAAACTCTTAAACGCGAAATTGACAGTGTTCAAATATCTTTGTTTGATTATCTTAAAAAACAGTTGGAAAAATCAGAAGAAGAAGAAGAAGAAGAAGAAGAAGAAGAAGAAGAAGAAGAATACGACAAAATCAAATTTCTAATTGTTAAAGCCAAACTAATATATCTTCTCCAAAACTATCATTATTTCTAGTTAGAATACTAGGCGGTATCAAATATGATTTGATTTTTGACTCTTTCCAAATAATTAACGTATTTTTGATTTATATTTGCATAGTTGTTTCCGTACAAACAAAAATAGGTGTCGCAGTTCTTGAATGTATAATAAACTTCGCAAAACAATACTAAAAACACAATCTTATTTTTCGCAAGAAACTTTTTATTAACCAAGAAGTTTTCTGTGTTCATATTACACTCGCTAAAAAAGTGCACATCGCGTCTCATATAAGGTAATATGGTATCTTGATTTAATCGGTAGTGTTTAAATAAGAGTGTTTTTACAAACAAAACAGTAAAATCATAATAACTAAATTTCAGAATTTTAAATGATGTTTCTCGGGTATTACGATAATCATCGCACTTTTTTTCGTAAAATAATTTCATGATCTGGTCTCTTTTGGGGAACAAATAGCTAATTATTTCTTCAATAATATATTCAGGTAAGTTGTATTTTTCAAGAATTTTACCAAACAAAACATCAATATTTATTTCATTTATTTTATGATAATCAAATGAAATAAATGCCATAATAATGTTTCTATTTTCCTTGAAACTTTTAAATCAAGTTCATGTTAATCTAAATATTGTTTAAATCTTCTTAGCCGTTTTGCGCTTTGCCTTCTTGTTTTTCTTCGCAAGTTTCTTGCCAGTCTTACGCACCTTTTTAACAACAGCATTGGCAGAATTTTTAATTTTCTTGACCACCTTCATAGTCTTTGTCTTAATATAATCGCCAATTTGTACGCCCTGTCTCTTCATTTTTCCGGCCATCTTCAGAACATCGCCGAATTTCTTCTCGGGGTTTTCTGCCTTAACTTTCATTACAAACTTGTTCCAATCTGAAAGCTTTCTTTTCGTTTTACCTCCCATTCTCTATATATGTATCAAATATTAATTTTTCTTGGTATTTTGAACATCCTTCAACTCGTCGTACAATTGTTTTACGTATTGTTTGCCAAAAGCAAAATGAAACGCTATCAATCGCTGGGTCAAATCAGTTGCTCTGTAGAATAATTGCTCAATATATTCACAATATGTCATCAAACGAAATCTAATATAATATTTAATACATCTCCATTTAAATTATTTAATATATTAATATTTTTACGAAGAAAATATCTTTCTCTCAATCTCATAAACTGTATCCCAAACTTTTGCACGTCTTTGGAAAGCTCCAATAGCGGGTCACTCAACTCGCGGTTACAAAGCTTATTATAGCAACAGGGACAAGAATGTTCATGCAAGACAACGTCGTGTTTATATAAATAAAACTGACTGCAATCTCTGAAGAAGTCAAAATAATTGATTGTAGATATTTCATTGTTATTGGGGAGAGAAGAATAAAGACAAAATGTTGGGTCTTTGAACGGATAATCGTATGGAAGTATAATTTTTATGTTAAAAAACAAACGATCATTTTTATACACATTGATAACATACGGTTCCAATTCATTTACAAACAAAGTGCGGACATCAACTTTGTCTTTGCCGTAATAGTTTTCCAATAGTTTCAATTCTTTATTTACCCGATTCATCATTTTAAGTTTAACCATGATGTTTCTAAAGAGATTGATTTGTTATTTTATACTTCCATCTGTCTTTTTAATATTTTTCTACATATATTGTAATACTAACACGAGTATGAATTATTTAACGTATATCTCTTTTTTTGTTACATGCTCTTTTCTTGTCACTACAGGAACAATCACATTCATTGAAGCCCTTCGCACCGATATTGTTGCCATGCGACATATTTTGAATTTAGAAACATGTATTTCTATTGTCGCTGCTTATTTTTATGGTAAGTTCATTACCATGTTAGAACCGTATAAAGAAGTGATTCTAAGCAAGAAACAAGACAAAACCGAGGAAGAGAAAAAAAAACTAGCATCAATTGAGAAAATGGTGAACGACACCCGATATGTAGATTGGATGATTACTACGCCGATTATGTTACTTGTTCTCGTATTAGCATTTCAATACAATTCCGGACAAAAAGGTGTTAAGTTTTCTGATTATTTGTTGATTTTATTGATGAACTACGGGATGCTTGGCTCAGGATATTTAGGCGAAAAGGACAAGCTACATAAACTGACCGCCAACATTATCGGTTTTGTCTTTTTTGGACTATTATACGGATTCTTGTATTACAAATATTTATTGAAAACCAAGAATGGCAATAATGCGAACAATCAATTGTTATATGGCGCATTCTTCATTTTATGGGCGTTTTACGGTATCTTTTACTTGACTAAAGATTCAATCAAAAACACCGGATATAATGTACTTGACTTATTTTCCAAGTGTTTTGTTGGTATTTACTTCTGGTCTTATAGTTCGAATATATTTGTTTAATAATTCATTTCATATTTGCTTTTTCATAAAATGTCATAATAAAAATATTATTACATTTTATAATACAAATGGAGTTGTCCAAACTGTTATTGAAATTATTGTACTTAGCCCTTTTATATATGTCTTTTTACTTGCTCATCAAACCACAGGTTCAAATGAGTGGAGCAAATTTGAGTGTTAGCGTTCTCTCCATTAGCATCTTACTCGTGTATTTCACGTTTGACAAAGGTTACGATTACTTAACAAAAAACGAAATTGTAATTCAAAAAGAGGGAACTGACAAACGCGAGAAGGACAGCGACGATAAAGACAGTAAATATCGCAACAAGGTGGAAATTGTAGACAAGGTTCACAAAGAAACATCATCCAATTCTCTTTTTGACCACACACACAAATTTGTTCAAGACAAAGTATTTAATTAATAATAAGAACGCTCGCTACGGGTTCGCAATAATTTTTCTCGGTTTTGAATGTCACTGCGAAACACATGTTTTCCAACGTGATTCAAGTTGTGCTTTATGTTTAACCATACTTCGCCTCCGATATCATTGACCCTTGCGCAAAATGAATAATCTTCTGACAAGTAAACTTTGTCTTTTATCATACAACAAAAGAGTCCACAAATAGTGTTGTCATTTTTATCAAGACCATCGGTTTTGATTGTTAATTCAGTGTGCTTTTGACACAACTTATTAACAATTTCTCTTTTTATCAACATGAATCCTGTAGAAGCATGTTTCACTCGTATATAATCGTCGTTATCACTCTTTACCAATTTATTGTCTTCGTCTAGAAACGCATTGTAGTTATAATCAAGTCCTCGGGATTCCAATGATTCTTTTGATTGTATCTCCGTTTGCATTGAGCGCATAAAACGATTCCAATTGAAAGATTTTTTAGAATATGCGCAACAAGCAACATCCTTATCGACATTGATCAAGTCTATCACCGCTTTTGCTGGAAATTCAATGTCAGAATCTATGAAAAGTATGTGTGTGAAATCGGATTTAATAAATTTAGCCAATGAATTATTACGGGCGCGTGGGATCAAGCTCTCATTTCCTATAAAGTCAATAACATATTCAATCCCACATTTTGTCAAGAGTGTGTTGAGGTTTAATATACTCATCGTATATTGCATCGTCATCATTGCGTCATAACAAGGCGTTGAAATAAAAAGTTTGACTTGAGATTTATCTTTATCAAGACTAGCCATACTTTATTCAGACATTACTTTCTATATTTATTTTTATTTTTTACAAATTTATTGACTAGTTTATTGTATTTTTTTCTTGAAATTCTGTTGCGCCGACAGTTTGGCAACATATTTGTCTTTTCTATCACTTTCTTCAATAACTTTCCACTACTGTCTAAACCTCTCAGATAGTTGAACGCATATTTTGAATGAGTTTCGCATGGAATGCCGTTAGCAATAATAGTATCAGAAAAGTAATTGCTTGTAAATACATGGTAATATACAAAGTATGGATCATTTGTAACGTGTTGTTTGATATGTTTCATCAATGACACCGGCGCAAACATATCGTTGTTTGGTAAATAAATACAATGATTATATGTCAAGAATAAATCTTGGTCGCAAATAAACTCTTTGGACAATTGCGAACCGCAAGGGATTCTATGCGGATACTCTTTTCCGTCGTTCTGTTTGACATATTTCTTCACCTCTAAGCATTCAATTATATTGTTTTTGTGGTCTATTAACATGTCTTTTCCTGGAATCAAATTTTGAACCTTTTTGTATCCTTTTGTGGTAAGAATGTTAGTGTCTTTCAAAAAGCACGGAATAAAACCTGTCGTCGGATCAATAAACACTGGCTCATATTCCTCAACAACTTCTACTACATTGGCATTGTTGTATGCCGTGGCATCGTAATTCCATGAAAACGAAAACGAAACATCATTGTAATAATGAAGGCTATTTAATGTGGAATAGAAAGTCGTCTCATTTATAATAATGCCGAGTTCCGCACTTACATCGGGTAAAATTGGACTAACCGTTACAACAACAATACTGTTACTAGCGTCTACTGATTGTATTAAATTTGTGATTTGAGTGTCACTTGTTAAAGTATATATATATTCGAGGTCTATTTCTACTGTTGTACTGAATGACAAATCAATATCTATAGTTCCAGTTGTAGTTGTCGCACCATTTTGGACAACACTGCTAGTCATGTCAACTGTCGGCAGTGAAGGTGGTGGAGGACTTGATGAAATTATCTGCGAACCAAATATAATACTGTTTGTATCATCAATAACATAAACATCATCTTTACTGAAAGGACTACCCGTTGGGACCACCCCATCAATATTTAAAGCAAAAGTATTATCGGAATTAACCACAGTTAAGTAAGCCACGCCATTAATTTCAACTTTTACCAAGTCACCTTCATTTGCTAATGGAACAAACAACACGCTATCAACCCCCGTATCTTCAATAACAACCGGTGGCTCAAGCTGATTTGATTTAGCCATTATAACCTGTTCAACCTCTGGGATCTTCTCAGTTGCCGTTTCACTCATCGCGACATCATCCAAACTCATCTTGATTGCGGTAACATCATCCGCCATTTCTAAAATTTGATCAATCAATCTTGTGAACACCTTACTGTTAGTAATTGTAACCGAGGCTGGCAATGTAACAACCGGAATTGTATCAACTTCTCCGACTGTAATTATTCCACCCATATAACCGTGATTCCCGCATTGGTAATACAAAGTGGATGGAGTATCCGAAGTGATGCTAATTTGCGTGTAAGCTCCCGCACTTCCCGGCGTTCCATTGACGCTTATATCGGTTGTGTATTGCACACTCTTATCTACATCTTCATAGAATAGTAACGGGTGTCCATAATTGGTTGAATCGTCTTGATTAAATCTGTACACATTGTCTTGATCTAGTGCTAAGGAAAGCGCCTCAGTTCCATCAATATAATACGCACTACTTGACCCTTGGCTGTAATATGAATTGCTTGAAGTTTTGGTATCAACTGTGACGGTGTAACTTAGATCAACAGACACTTCACCACCTTCTACTTCATCGAAGTCGGGAACAGTCAAATCCGGAATTTCAATCGCAAGGACCATATTAATTTCATCAGAACTCAGTTTATCTTCTTCCGCAATATCAGCATCATCCGAGAATAACTCCGCAATCGCCGCAGTTTCCAAAACTTTTGAAACCTTCGCAGTAATCGTAAATGAAAATTCATTACTAGAACTAAAATAATTGCCGGCTTCGTCTGTAATCGCATCATCTCCGATTTTGAATGAAATTGTATTATCAATCGTGTTGTCAAGGGCCGAAATGACAAATGAATAAAGTGAATCAGAACCACTCAATCCAGATAGCGCGCCATTTGAAGATACCGTGAAATCATTTGTAGTCAATGACGGCATGCTCTTGTTGAATTGAATATTGAACGGTACATCTTGAGTATTTGAACATACGTCTTGAACAATCGAACTAACACTAGAACTAATAGTTCCAGTTGGAGTCACACTATCATATTTCCACGAATAATTATAAGAAATATCATTATACAAATTTTCATTATCAAAAAAATTATAAAAGCCAGTATCTTCTGGGAAACTGACCAAAATATCCGCAGAAGAGTCCTCGACAACATCTGGAACCACAGTCAACACGTAAGAATTATTTGAACCGCTCAATGTACCAGAAGCGTTTGTAATATTAATTGTATTCACATCAAATACAACATTTTCGGTAAAATTTAGTTGTAAATCTATTGAACTATTGTTTGTAAATGCACCTTCTTTTACATCACTTGTTGTCATTGTTAATTTCGGAATTGGTGGTGTATATGTCCAAACGAATTTATTGGATTCTTTGTTTTTTTCAGTGTTACTATTGCCTCTTGTGACTGATTCTTCTTGAAGAAGAATGGAAGTTTCTGTATTTGGTGTAACACTTTCCAATGTAAATGTATAATTTCCATTCTCTTCATGTATATTTGTGATGGTTCCATTGACAACTGTGAATATACTTTCAACGACTAAATCAAAAGTGGGGTAGGATAATGATAGCGTTATTTGAACAGAACTATATAGATGAGACGCGCCAGATTTCAAATCAGGACTTTCAATGGATGCCATGTAATCAGTTCCCGTGTAATTCCATACAAAACTATTTGAAGCGACATCATTGAAAATATCAAGGTCGTCCTTCACTTTGTTATCCGCAATCTGAATCTGAATCGGTACAGACGAACCCGATTCAGCCGAAGTTGCTGGAGTCAATGTTGCCTTGTAACTTTGCCCATATGTTATCATATTTCCCATGTAATCATGTGCCTCGCATTGATAATAAAGTGTTGTTGGTGTATTAGAATCCACGACAATGACTGTTGATGTCGACGAAACAGTCACGCCGGTAGTATATTCCGAACCGCTTGGTTTTTCTGCGTCTGTATAAAACTTCAGCGGGTGAGCAGAGTTTGATGCGTTGTTGAATGTATATGTATTACCAACTACAAATGATATTACCTTGGCTTCCTCGCCATTCAAAAAGAACGCATTTGAACTTCCGCGATTGTAATACGAATTGCTTGAAGTTTTGGGGTAAACAGTAACCGCGTATGTTGTTTCGTGATCTGGGAAAGTAGTTGTTTCCGTCAAATCAGATAAATTTCCATTTGTGGTATCCACATCCGCTAGTGAAAATCCGGACACGGCTTTACTGAAAACAAAATAGGTTTCTATGTTTCCGACATCAGCACTGTCTCCACTATTGATATCTTGCGACGCAATGTAAACATCCGGTTTAATCTTGTGATAAGTCCAATTGAAAGTGTGAGATGACGTATTTTTATTACCATATTCATCGCTGAATGCGCCACTCGGCAATGTTAAACTGATCGCGCTACTCGCAAATGGTTGGAGCCGATAAGAGTAATTTTGTCCACTTCCGCTAAAATTCACAATTTCAGCGCTACCATTTACATTCAACGAGTTAATGTCAAAATTGCTAGTTGATTTTGAAGCAACAACAGTGAAATCTACATAGTCTGCGTTGTTAGTGAGTCCAGATTCTTGGCTAGTTTCAATCGTGTATGTAGGAACAATGTTATCGTATTGCCAATTATAAGTAGCATTATTTGCATCAGCTAAAGCCTTGTTTAACCCCTTGCCAGTTGTAATGGGGCGGCTACTCGGAATGTCAATTACGATTGAAGCAGCACTCGGGCGGAATGTTTGAACCTTGATCGCATATCTTGTCCCAGAACCGGTTGTTTTGATAACCTTACAATTTGTGCCTGTAATGTAATGTTTTCTGAAATTAAACACCTCTTCCGAAAATATGACCTGTATCCAAATAACGTCTTGATTTGTGAACGAACCAATTGCTCCAATATTTGATTTTATGGTCTGAATAGTCAATGGCTCCGATTTGTATTTCCAGGTAAAAGCATTACTTTCCGGATTTGAAACAACATTCAAACTAGAATTGATATTGCGAGTAATTGTATCTTGCTTCAAAAACAACTCACTGTTATGAATTGTAGTACTCGAACCAAACTTGAAAGACACTTTGGACTCGCTCAATTGCTTGAAATCAAAAACATATCCGAAAGACGTGTCAAAATTAGATTTGTCAATAACAAATGATTGGCTATCAATAGAAGAAATACTCGCAACACTGTCGTAAGTAACATCCATTTCCATATTTATCACCGCTTTTGGAAATTCGTTATTCGTCAATGTATCTGTTGTTGTCAAATTTACATTCGAAATTTGCGGTGCTGTATCATTCATTCCCGTATTGTACATGGCATATAACGCGCTCACTTCTGTTAAAGGAATCGCATAGTTGTAGAAACGTAAATTCTTTATATATCCGTTAAAGTGTCGGTAAACAGCATTTGCGGAAGTGGTAGACGCACCAATCATTTGAAATGTTCTTTCTCCCCCTGCAATGACGTTCGATATAGAGTGCGTTTCTTCTAATACACTATTCTTGTAAACTAGAATTTCTGTTGCTGTAAAAGTCACGACAATATGAACATAATCTGTGTTGTAGTATGTTAAGTTTGTAGTTGTAGTATTAATTGTTCCATTTCCGCTACTTTTAATGTTTAATTGGTCATTTGTAGAACGTCTTTGGATAGTAAAATTATCGTTATCGTCGTTCCTGAGTGTTAGAAGCGTTGCAAATGACGTATTTGCGGTAGTTTTTGTTTTATACCAAAATGAAATGGACGCTTCTCCAGATCCATTTAGCACTTCTCCCGAGATGGTAATGTAATCCGATGTAGACTTTTCAAAATTATATTCGTTATAAACCGGATCATATGTAACATTTCCGTGTAATATTAAATCGAGAGATTTAGACTCTTTTTGTTCAGATGTTATCACAGCAACCGTTTGATTATTAATCAGATCAATATCCAAACCATTGTATTTCCAATTGAATGTAGATGAACCTTCGTAGTTTTCTGTAAGATTTGTTGCTCCATCTACAAAATTGTACTGAAACTGATTTTGTGGAATATATAAAGTTGAATTTGTATCGCGGGAAAGACTTCTAAATCTGAAAGAATATTGCGTTGGCGATATTTTTGAAAAACTATTGTTTACAATGAATCCATTTGTAAACGAAATGTCCGTTTCTGTTAACGACGCAATCGCCAACTTGCGATTAGGTGTATAAGTTAACAACATATCAATCTCGTTTTTCTTGATGGTGTCATTATTGTTAACATCAACGCTACTAATTGTGAATACGGGTTGTTCTATAGTGGCGCTCCAGGTCCATGAAAATGAATTTGGTAAAGTTGTATTTGAAGCATCAAAATGATTCGCCATTTCAATGACAGAAGTTATATTTGGAGAGGTCGCTATGAATGTGAACGAATATTTGGTATTATTGACTCTCTGAAATCCAGTGATTACACCATTTGTTATTGAAACATCTTCCTTTTGAATCAATTGTTCAATTGTTAAAAACTCTCTTGAAAGGTTAATTTCTAAGCCTATTGAGGACGTTGTTTGACTTTGATTGTTTGAAATATCTGGACTATCAAAAGTCATTACCGTTATTGGTGGCGACCAAGTCCATTCAAACGGTTCTTCTAAGACATAGTCCGAAAGTGAACTAGAATTGGGATTAACAGTTATTTGAGACGATTGTCCGAAAGTGCTTGATGTAAAAATAAATGTATATTCAAGTTCAGATTTTTGATAAAAATTTTTAACAGTGCCATTTGTTATTTGTAGATCATTAGTTCCAACACTTCCACTTACTGACTTATCTACAACAATATTTATAACAATTTCATCATTTTCATATGTGCTGTTATTTGAGATAGTTGGACTATTAAAATTCACACTAGATGCTCCTATTTTTTTTACTACTAATGTGTGTCTGCTTAAAATGGACGAATGTACAAAATAGAATAGTTTCACAACACCATCAAAATTACTATTTGTATAACTATACGTCACTTCATTTCCACTTGAGTTTGTAATACACTCCCATGTTGTTGGACTCGTAAATTTAAACCTTATGGTGTTACTCAAACGGTAATCGCCGGACGTGTTATATTCGTAGTGCCCCCCCGAATACTTAGTCGCCCAGTAGTTATTGCCGCCGAACCACCACCACGCCGGACCCTGTCCGGTGTTACTATCATATTGAACCATATATCCGCCATGTTGATTACCATTATCTATATTTTGTGTCCAGGTTACTTCATAAACATTGTTGTAAAAGTCTGGGTCAGTTGCGTCAACTTCCACTATTGGAAATTTCCGCCAGCTACCATCTACTAATGCGGTGACAGCTCCAGTTCCGCTTTTCAATACCTCAACTTCACTCGTTTGGTCGTAGCCAATAGTGTACGCTCCTAAAAACTCTACACCTGGTGTAGCAGGAAACCAGATCCAAACAAATGGTTCTTCTACAAAGTAGTCTAAAAGTGAAGTAGAATTGGGATTAACATTTATGTGCGATGATGATCCAGAAGTAGTTGCTGTAAAAATAAATGTATATTCCAGTTCAGAAATTTTATTAAAATTTTTGATGACACCATTTGTTATTTGTAAATCATCAATTCCAACACTTCCACTTACTTCGGTATTTACAACAAGATTCATAACGATTTCATCGTTTTCATATGCGCTGTTATTTGATATATCTGTACTTGTGAAAGTCAGTCGTGGCGAGTTATATGGAATTGCTGAAATGGTTCCCGGTGATCTGTTCTTAAAAATAGCATATATCATCCACGATAATGTCTTTCCACCATCATTAAGTTGATCGTGAAGAACCGTCCACATCCCATCCAGTACAATATAATAAGACCACGCACCACTTAAGAAGTCTAAAATGCCCCATTGCGACGTAATGCCGTCTATTTTCCAGTCTGAAAGATCAACACGGAAACTTTTACAATTATAAAACATTTCTTTCATGTTTGTAATAGTTTCCACATCCCAACCCGAAATATTTACGTTAAATAGACTACAATTATAAAACATTCTATTCGTTGCTAAAACTCCCGATAAATCCCAATCACTTATATTAGAATTAAACTTATAACAATTCTCAAACATGCTATCCATATAAAGTGCTGAAATTATATCCCAATTATTAAGGTCCGTATCAAAATTCACGCTGCTGTAAAACATATTAGTAAAACTAGTAACATTTTTAACATCCCAATTTTTAATACTATCAAAACTATTGCATTTGCAATTATAAAACATCTTTGACATATTAGTAACATTTCCGGTATCCCAACTAGAAAAATCGACATCTAATGAAGTAGCATTTGTAAATGTCTCAGTCATTGAAGTAACTTTACTTACATCCCAACCTGAAATGTCTAAAGTAGTAGGGTAAGTATCATGGAATAATTTATCCATATTTGTCACACTTGAAACGTCCCACTGCGACATAGCCGGATAATGAAGTAAAGCAGCAACTTTATCTTGAGAAAACAATTTACAAACTTGTCTTAATAGTGTAATATCATTAGGTACAACGTTATTTTTAAATCCTATACTCGCTCGTTCATACCCGTGGTTGTTGCCTGGTCGTCCAAGCATATTTGTCGGGATAGCCATTCTATCCACAATATTCACCCACGATGGACCAGTTAAAACCTGATTCATAGCAGTCGCGGAATGAAACATTCCGCTAAAATTTGTAACATTACCTACATCCCATTTAGACAGGTCGCGATTAAACAACTCACTTTGTTGGAACATAGCAAGCATATTTGTCACCTTTTCGGTATTCCAATTTGTTATATCTCCATTAAAGCCGTAGGACATGTAACAAAACGTGTAGGACATAGTTGTCACGTTTCCCACATTCCAAGATAAATCTTGAGAAAACTCTTGCGCCAAATAAAAACAATAATCTAAGTTGGTAACCTTTTCTGTATTCCAATTAGTTATTTTTGGATTTGCATAGCGACAATTATAAAACATACGATTCATATTAGTAACGTTTCCAGTATCCCAACTATTCAAATCTTCTGAGAAAGGATAGTTTCCTGAAAATGAATCTTCAAATAAACCTGAGAAATCTCCTACAAATGTTACATCCCATTTAGAAATATGACCGTAAGAATTCTGCGCGCTAGTCCTATCTGCTTTCCAAGCCGCTAAGGCGGTTTGAAGCTCGGTTTTGCTAGAAAATAAGTGCCCGGAACGAGTATGTAAGACTGAATGTGGAATTGTTAAGTTCTTAAGTCCGTATTGCGAAGTGGTAGCCGGACCACCGCCATTTGTAGGACTTGTACCCTCGCTAAATGTGATATCATTTACTTCAGGATAATTGATTGACGAAGCATAACCCTGATTTACTGTATTTATTCCGATTGTTCCATTCAATACTTTCGCTTCAAGTTTTATCATTTTATGCCATACCCCTTCTGTGTGGTATATAATCCATTCATAGCTCCCTGGAACTTTATATACACCAGTAAATACCGGGGGTTGATATGGACCAGTGCCTTCAATTACTCCATAAGTGATATTAATATCGTCTAAATCATCTATAAAAGTTACCGGTACAAACGTTGTATCTACATTAAAAGTAAAATCTATTGAAAGTTCCTCTTCCTGGAAAACTGTTACACTTGTATCTGGAACATATCCTGTATTTATGAATAGCTCATTATAATGAGTTGCGTTAGAAAACATATTTGTATTACTAGTAACATTATTGGTATCCCAAACAGAAATATCCCAATTGAATCGCATACAACCATAAAACATATTGTCCATATTAGCAACATTTTTGGTGTCCCATGTAGAAATGTCTTGATTAAACCGTGAAGCGCCATAAAACATACTGTCCATATTAGTTACTTCAGAAACGTCCCATTTGTCAAGTGATTGTGGATTATAATGAGTAACACCTTGAAAGGTTCCTTTCATAGATTTAATATTCGAAGTGTCCCAGTTGTTTAGATTTGGTGGATTTGAATAAGGAAACCAAACATTTGTAAATAGATAATCTAAGTTTGTTAAATTTGAAATATTCCACGAGCCAATTTCCCCAAACAAACTTTCAGCATAAATGTTGTTTGTAACATATAGTTTCAGCGCACATTTCAATTGTCCGGTTGAAGTAAATCCGACATTCGCATCATATGGTATGTTTATATGTCCGCGAGGGCGGTTAACATTCCCGTCATGACTATGACCAAATATATACTGATCTATAATAGTATCATATGGAATATTTTCCCAATCGCCTGACAAAACTTTATTAAAGCCTCGCGCATACCTAAACATATAAGTAAATTTGGTAGGATATGTTGTAAGATTTGATGTTACATTCCAATTAGACAAATCTTGGTTAAATCCATAAGCTGCATTAAACATGTAATTCATATTTGTGACATTTTGAACTTGCCAGCCTGTAATATCACCATTAAACAAATGACAATTACTAAACGCGTAGGACATACTTCTGACTTTTGATACATTCCACGATAAATCTTGATTGAATGTCGTGGCTTCGTTGAATATACTATTCATTGATGTAACATTTGACGTATCCCATCCACTTATATCCTGATTAAAAAGAGTTGCTTTATTAAAAGCTTTATTCATACTTGTAACATTCTTAGTATCCCAACCACCTATTGGAATATCTCTAAAATATTGGAATGCCTCGTCTAAATTCGTCACATATGATATATCCCATTGACCAATCCCATCAAGTCTACTCCAGTCCAACGCACTGGTTGAAGCGGAGACCATAGGATACAATATATAGTTCAAATGACGTATTTTAATGACCCAATCTTCAATTGGCGTATCAAAATAATTACTACTGTCTATAGATAGACCAATTTTTGCGTATTCGATGATAGCATATCTTAATATACTATTATTTGTAAAAACATCTGAATCTAATTTCACCTTAACATTATAAATATTGTCATTGAAATACAAACCAACCAAATTTGTATTTTCTGGGGTTTCCAAAATCCAATCTCCGCGAAACATTGTGTGTCCGGTATTATCAATTGATGAATGAATGGTGAGTTCATCTAGACGATCTTGCAATTTATTCAATATATATTCCCAATCTTCACCGACTATTTTACAAGTCAAAATATCAAAATTTGAAACTTTAATATCATTTTGTAAAAATAGCAAAAAATTAGAGAATTTTTCCCATGTATTCAAAGATGGGTCTGGTCCTTTGTAATATAAATAATGGTCTTCTTTGAGTTCATACATCTCTGCTATAAACTCTTCTCTAGTGTTAAGTGAAATATCCATACATAGACGTTGGGACAGGTCTTCATCACTTAAACCTGACAAAAATTCCATCCTCTCTTCGCTAAACATATTGTCTTTTTCAACATCGTGTTTTAACGATTGTTCTTCATCAAATAGAGAAAAGTAAAATGAGGGCGTGTCCTTTTTAAATAATGAGACGTTAGTTAACGATACATTTGGTAATTTATTCAATGACGCTATTTTCTCTTTTAGAATATCAAAACTCTCGTGAGAATGATAAAGAAGAATCTCTGTATCCGGAGTCAGGCTGGAATAGACTTCTGGTAAATGCTCAGACAAACTAGCATCATATAAAATTAGTTTGTTGACTTTTGACACACCACTAAATGTATCAAATTTTGACTTCGGAATAAAATCCAACGTATACGATTCATTAACTTCTTGTATCACTTCATTATGATAAAAAATTGTCTGATGCGAAATATACGACGCCGATGGTTTGTACAAAATATCATTATTTCGTTTAGGTCTATCAAGAACGATTTTGATTTCTTCACTAGACTCAAAATGTGACATCACCTCTTGGAAGTATTTTGACACCGCGTTTTCGTCTTGTTCTGGTACATTGGACAAGCAAAAATTCGTTCGTTTCACGAGAGGATTGGTTGAAAGTGACTCCAAAATATTCTTCAAAGTACCCACTGATTCATCTCCCGCCTCAAATAAAAGCGGCATATATTCCTTGCTTAACGACACCTCTTGTGACCCAATATTTTTAGGGATATATAGTAAAATATTGACATTTATTTGATGATGATTAGACTTTGTTTGTATAACACGGACCGTGTTTCTTATAACTTCGTTCACATTATCCACAGTGTCATTTTCATAAATAAGTCCAATATAGCAGTTACTTTCTAATAAACTGTTCATTAAAATAAGCATCTCTTCTGCATCATCATCGTAATAATGAACCGGTATCAATGCTATATGACAATCACCCGAATCGTCGTTTTTCAACACTTCATTTTGCTGATATTCAATGAATTCTTTTGAAAAAATATCCAAAGCGTCTACCCTCAGAGTTTCCAAGAGACCTAAAATTGTGTTATTTATTGTGAAATATGTATCAAGGAACTGTTTTAATTCATTGTTTTGTGAATATAATGTGGTAAATAACAGATGTAACCAATTTGTTGATGATTTTATTGCCTCAGATTGTTCCAATGAACAAAATTTCGACAAATAATTTACATTCACATTGAACGCTTCATGTCCATTTGCGCTCTGCTCCACGTGTTCGAGAGGTTTCGCATAAGATTCATAGTGAATTAAATGATTTATATCCAAAAAGTCCACATTCTCAATTTCAAATGACTTGCTCAAAGTGACAATACACTCATTGATATGATTCCAACTTTTAAATTCCGAGTCGTGTAATTCCAAGTTATATAATTTGGAAATTTCGCCAAGAAACACTTCAGTGCCAATATTATTTACCAGGACATCAAAATTCACGAATAGAACCTTTGTAATATTTAATGTTTGCGTCTCCATTTTGTTTGTAATATGTTCCTGGAACTTCACATGAATATTGTCTTTTGTAACCGAATACAAGTCCAACTTTATAATAACACACGATGCGCTCTTAAGAACATTCAGCGTGTTGTATAAAGTATCTTCAATGAATGAGTCTACTACAATAATCGTAGTAATCATCTTATAATAAATAAAAACATTTAATTATTATAAAAAATCCACACGACGTGAAATTTGTCTTTTTATATAATCTCATCTATCAGATTGTATTGTAAACATTCCTGCGCATCTATCCACAACTCGTCTGAGAGTAATCTTCCTAATACTTCTTCTGATATATTAGAATTATGAAAGTATATATCTTTGGCGTTGGACATGAAAAAATCTAAATTGGCAATTTCATCTTTCATTTCGTTCAAACGTCCAGATGATTGGGATTGTAACTGATGTATCAACATGAATGAATGTTGTGTCATATACCGCTTTGCGCCAGAGACGGCTATCAACGACGCCGCCGAGGCAACATATCCATCAATATAAACATGTACCGGGGTATCAAGATTTCGTATCACATCACATACATAGAATGTGGGCATCAACATACCACCGCCACTTTGGATATGCAGCTTGATCGGAAATACCGTCCCATATTGTATTTGGAGTTGTTTCGATTTAACATCCAATTGTTTGAGATAACCTGTAAGAGCCATACACGACTCGGTTGTAACCGGACTGTAAAAGTTGATGGTAAGTGGGTATGAGGCATCGGCGGTTTGTTCTGGAGATCGAGATGATGGTTCTGGAACTTTTTCTGGCTCGTTATCATTGTTCATCCAGTTGAATGTGTGTGTGGTACCTGAACCCAAAATAGAAGTGCCAGTGGTTTTAAGAAAACTTGCGCGCGATAAGTAAAAAGAATCCGCTCTTGTTGGATTTAAAAAGACAAATGTCAAGAGACAAGAACAAAATTTCATATAAAATACAAACATATTTTATATTTAATTGTCTTTTTCACTATCTAACATTCTAGTAAATCTTCGCAATGTTCTTCACTGTTTTTTATGATCATATTTCGCTTGTTATACAAAAACATAATAATCTCGTCTTTGATAATTTGTTTGGTCCCATCGTTCTCAATATTCGCGTCAAACTTTTCAAAGTTTTGCTTTAAAAATTTATACGACTCTTGGTCCATGTTTTCGTTAATATCGCGATCACGTAAGTTCTCATCATACCACTCTTTCAATATGTAATACTTGTCATCAATTAAATCGTCTACCTCTTTACTCCGCGACTTTATTTGCCATTCGTTTTCATTGAAGATCAACAAATACTTGTCTTTCATATTCGGAATATAAATGTTCATATTTTCCGGCTTTTGTGGATTAAAATGAATCTTTTTCATGATTGTCGGAATCGCATCATTGACTTGTTGAATTGCTCGCACATAATCATTCGCAGTTAGATGCGAAATATCCGTATCTTTATAGTTCAATATGTTTGTCACTATGACATTATTCGTATTGTAATTATTGATCTGTAACTTGTTCGTCAGTTTCTTGATCATTTGGTCCTTTTTCACGTTATCACTCTTGCTGTCATTCAGTTTGTTATTGATAGTGTTGAGTTGCTCATTCATCAACTTTACCAGTTCTTTCAAATCTTCGTCTTCATTTTTCTGACAAGAATACTTGATGTGTCTACTGAGTCCCGGACGGTGTTTATATTCCTTACCACAATACTTACAAATATGTTTTACCGGTTTCACAGAATCGGCTTCACTCTCAGTTAGTTCATTCTTTTTTGTTTGCAATGGTAACTTTGGGTAACATTTTGGGTAACTTTGGGTAACTTTTTGATGCTTTTGTGTTTTCAAATGTCTGGTGTAATTAGATTTCAATTTAGTAGAGAAATTACAGCATTTACAATCATAAGAGGTCATTTACTGTAATAACAAAACAAAAAAATCTTATATTCTTTTTATTCTTTTTTATTCTTTTTTATTCTTTTTTCATAATCATCTGTATTGTGTTATCATTATTGGTTTGAATTATATATACGATTGAACATAAATTTGTTAGCATATTCTAAAAAAAGAATAAAAATGGTAACAAAAAGGAATAAATTTAACCCAGAGAGAGAGGGGCAACTTTTATACATCTATATGAAATTTCAAAAAATAGTTTCCTGGAAAGTTGCATTTTATTTTCACGGATATTTTGGTGGCGATTGTTTTTGGCGATAAAGCGCAGATCTAAAAATGGTAACTTTGGGTAACATTTTGGGTAATTATGGGTAACTTTGGGTAACAAAATGGTGTGGTAAGGTTTTGTCATAGTTACTCACATTAATCAAACCATTTGCGTAATAAATATGAAAAGTGATGATTTGTCGGATATTCTTTTTATTCCTTTTTTATTCTTTTTTATTCTTTTTTCACATACAAATAAATAATGACACGATATATGGTTACAGATTGTTATTCCTTTTTATTGATATTTGTTAGCATATTCTTAAAAAAGAATAAAAATGGTAACAAAAAGGAATAAATTTAACCCAGAGAGAGAGGGGCAACTTTTATATAACTATATAGAATTTCAAAAAATAGTTTTCTGGAAAGATGTTTTTCTTTTTCCATGTATCACCGACTAGCAATCTGATGATTCACGTTTGTCACCGTTTCTCCGGTTTTCGTATTCGTTTGCTTTACAGTTTGTGTTTTTACTCCGTTTTTAATCTCGGTAGTTGTTTCTATTTTTGTATCTCCGTGAATTTGCGTCGACACGCTTTTCTGATACCCACCCATCGAAGACGTTCGTATATTGAAAGTTGTGGTATTTCTCGCTTGCGGATGCTGCACGTGTTGTGGAGGTTGTTGGAAGAAATTGTTATTGAAAAAATGCTGAAAAATAATATTTGGATCAACAAAATGAGGCTGCTGACGGTGATGATGAAAATGGGCGCCGGTCGGCGGCATGTGCTGTGAAAAGGGATTGGGATTGTCGTATTCTTGTTTCTTTTCCGGGTCTGATAACGTCTGATACGCTTCCGATATTTTTTTAAACATTTCTGAGTTTCCACCACGGTCTGGGTGATGTTTTAATGCCTTTTTTTTATATTGCTTTTTGATTACATCGGCTGACGCATCTTTAGGTACATCTAAAATGTCATAGTAATTCATCTTTGTAGTTTGCTATACCTATTTATATTATTTAACTTTTAATTTGATTTCTTTTTTCGCATTTTGAATCGCCCAAACTTGACACTTTTTATCCTTATCATTTTCTTGCTTTTGCCATTTCTCAACTATTATATCCCATTGCTTTTTTTGCTGGCACTCTGACACTTTTTTCATACAATGTTCTTGAGTATATTATTTTTATATTTTTTTATAATATTATTTCACATTTTCACAAACCTTATGCCGCGAAAATACAATTTAAAATTCAAACTTCGTTATGCGCTTCCAGCGCTGAATTTTAAATTATATTTAATAATGAGTGAGAAAAAAAATGGTGCTAAATAAACTAATAAATTGTCAACTATTTTAGCACCAATTATGGTGTCATTTTTCGGTGGCGGAATGATGGGTTTTAGACTGGGAATTTTGGTCGCCATTTTTTCTGCGATTTGGTAATGATTTGACAATCATTTAGTTTTTATTTCTCAAAAATGATTTATTTGATATATATATATATACAATGGTCAGAAGCATTAAGAAACCCATCAAAATGAAAAAATACAAAGGGAAAAGAAAAGACCGGAAATATAGAACCGCCAAAAAAATAGGGACAGCAACACTGAAAAACAAAACACAACAAAAGAGGCGACAGACTGGCGGGGCGGAAATAATGGAGTTGGGCGGCCCCGACAACACCGCGGAACCGACGCCACCCACGCAAGTGGAACTGGTCGGGCCCACCACCACCGCGGAACCGACGCCACCCACGCAAATGGAACTGGTCGGGTCCACCACCACCCCTGCCTCACCATCGCCACCTCCACCGCCACCACCCGGGGCCGCCGAACAGCATGCACCCCTCCAGACAAAGGAAATGACAGGGTGCGCACAATTACGTAATGATTGTCAAAGGAAAGGTTTAGCCCTTTTATATGCTGTTTTGAAAAAAGGTCTAAACAGAGATATTGTGGAAACATATGTGTCTGAATATGACCTTGGAACAATCAATCTCTCTGATTCAATTGTGAGACCGAGTGAAGCGTTAACCCGGTACCATGTAGAATTAAATGCTGAAGGTTATTCTAACATTTATGTGTTAGTACAAAATATGATAAGGGATAGGAATATGTCGCCGGTTGATGCGGAAGTCCTCGATACTTATATATTAGTCTTATTGACAACTGGTTCTACGAAGGTATTTGGCGATTTAGAGCTTGTAATAGAAGCATTGCGACATATTATTAATAATGCGGATGACATTCAATTCACTTCAAAACAAGAAAACGGAAATGCTGTTATGTTAAATGTATCTCACGATATAGAAGTGAAAAAAGCTCTCCTCGAGCATCCTTTATGCTTTATCGTTGAAACTGATGAAAGTATAGAAACTTCTCCAATGATATGTGCTCTATCAACATTTATACAAATGATCGCATATCTTGAACCATTATATCATATCAGTGCGTGCTTCTATCATGGTGAACATGAAGATTTTACGGGGATTGATATAAATAATCCATTATTCACAACCGGAAAGATTCCCGGGTTTGAAATAGATTTTTCATACCCCGAAGACGATGACGGTATAAGTTTAGATAGTCTACGGTCCTTCAAACTACATATTACACAATATGTTGATCAATCGAGAAAGTTAGTAGTTTTGAATGAATCAATAACAATTGAATACAATTACGGGATGACCGAAAAAGAATTTTTAAGGCAAATAATAGAAAAGATATCTGGCAACAATGTTTTATTTAGTGGTGACGATGAAAAGAAAAAAGCAGCATTATTAATGTATAAACGTATATTTCCACATGATAGAGAGGGGGATTTTTTGAGAAACTACGAAAGATTATCCAATTCCGCCACCAAGACCCCCCTCGCCCGCGCGCACCAAGAATTTGTGAGAAAAGACGTGGATTCGGGAGTGGATAGCGAATATGAATTAAACGCAAAAAACGCAGAAAATAATAACTGGGGAAGTAATTTTGAACCTGAACCGCCCCCCCATCGTCGTATAAATAATAAGTCCCCACATTTTAATTTACGACCTAATGTCGCAGACAAATATGAACATCCAACGGATGAGCGAGGATTCATGGCGCAGACCTATATGTTATCTGACTCTGACTCGGATTTTGAATTGGAATCGGAAGCTGTTAGGGGATTAATTATAGTATACCACGAAGCATTCAAAGCTACATTTACACAGTATTCTTTTGTTTTTCGGCCTAAAATCGCCGAAGGCATGAGATGGTTATTCGCACGCCATTGTAAACAAAAAAACAACATGATAAACGAAGCTACGTTCGGTCCGGCTTTGGTGCAGGGACTAGCAGCAGTCTCACATGACATCGCCAATCAAGCAAAGACACGTGTAGCAACAAAATACCAAACATCTCATAAATTAGTCAGAGATGTTATAGACAAAATATACAGTTCGAAGATTCGCAATGCTAGATATATATCTAAAGACAGTGAGAATAGTTGTAGGATTTACGGCAGAGAACTTCAGCGTGGCGCTGTACTTATTGCAAATAAATCAATAAAATCATTAGTAATCGTGGATTATAATCCTACATTTACACGAACATTACTAGAAGAAACAGGTGTAATATCAACCAATTCCATCTTTTCGACTACAAGTAGGGGGGATAGTCAACGTGGAACTACAGCGAAAGTTGTTAAGAATGATGGCCCTGAACTCCATACACATGGAAAAACAATGATTGTTGCCGGCTATCCTCGTGTGCCTTTGACGTGTGTGGCCCCTATTGAATTTGGAACCACAGTGCCTTCTGGCAAACTGAAGGTGAAAATTATAGCGGAATTAGAGTTCCACGATGATAAAACAACCTCCACAATATCAAGGTTCGACAGTGGTGGTGGTGGTGGTGGTGGTGGTGGTGGTGGTGGTGGTGGTGGTGACATGTCTATGTTGAGTATTAAGATAAACAATCACGACCTGTATACAAAAAATCGCCAGGTGTTGTATTCTCAAGGAATTGATCTGGGTGATTGGATTGTTATGTGTTACGCAGTAGGTGATGAATCCGCTACTATTGAAAAAATGCCCGACCAAGATAATTTTAAATTTGAGAGAAAAGATATTCGTGTTTCCACCACAGAAGACTTTTTCACAGAAGACCAATATCGTGGAGAGCGTAGAGAGCTTGTAATAGGAGGGGTAAAACCAACAAACTCCGCCAAAAAGATAAATGAAAACAAACAACTTCTAGAATTTGTTTTAGAAACGTTTCCGATGCCTATTAACTACGAACCAAAAGGATTGCTGTGTATGAATAAATATCACAAACTGACTGAATATACAATTAAATTTATTCTAACCGGCTATATTTGGTATTATATGTATCAAGACCAAACCGATCTCAACATAGGCATAGACATAGACATAGACCCAGTCATTGATAGATGGATAGACGATACCAAAAACAAATTACACTTTCCTCAAGTTTACGAAGAACTAAAAGATCTAGAAGACCCACCAAAGATATTACTAGATAATGTTTTATCCATGTTAAACATTTTGCTGAATACTAAGCGCGAAGTTTTTTTCGGCGGACAACTTAGGTTCGAAGAATCATCCATATTTGAAAAAGCCCCAATAGAAGAGCTTCTAAGAGTTCATCGTACTGAATTATCTAACCTTTTCATAAGTGATAAAGAGGTTGAACGAGTATTGACACAAAAGACTGGTCACGTCGTCGCCGCGGGCATAAGCAAGAAGAGAGGGTTAGGGATAACTACACAAATCACAGTTGGCAAAGGCAAAAAAAAAACCAAGAAAAATGGTAAATAGAATTACGAGGCGTAAGCCATGATAACATCTACCCCTCAATCGCAATCATCTTCCGCTTATTGTATAACATCACAAGTATTTCTTCTTTGATGTTATTCAGCGCTTCATCTCCATCACGGTTCTGTAAATATCGCTGAAATGATTTGATAATGCTCGGGTATTTCTCTTTATATTCATCATACCATGCCTCTAACACAAATTCATTGTTATCATACAGGTCATCTACTTGCGTCATCTTGTCTTGTATTTGCCACGTATTGTCTTTATAGATCATCAGGTATTTGCCTTTGATATTCGACAAATAAATATTCATGTTTTCCGGTTTATTTGCGTTGAAATGGACTTTCTCTATAAGTGTCTTGACACACTTGTTACAGTCTGTGATGCAGTTGATATAATCTTTCGGTGTCAGATGGCTGTAATCAGTGTCTTGATGATTCAAGAGTTGAATATTGATGACATTGTTGCCGTGTTGGACAATACCTTGGTTGATATTTTGTATTTGAAGTTTATTTGTCAACTTGTCGATTTGTTTCTGCATCCTTTTCATTTCGGTTTCCATTTTGGTTTCTTTCAATGCGAGTTGTTTTTCCATTTTCTGTTCTTTCAGCGCAAGTTGTTTCTCTTTCTCATTCAACAGGCGAGCAAGTTCTTGGAAGTCTTCGTCTTTGTTTTTCTTACAAGTGTATTTGATGTGTCTATACATTCCTTGTTTAAACTTGAATTTCTGATCGCAATATTTACACCGAAATCCTGTATCATTTTCTTGATCAAATGATAGGGGTGACTTTGGGGTGACTTTGGGGTGACTAATTGGTGACTTTGGGGTGACTAATTGGTGACTTTGGGGTGACTTTTTGTGTTTGTTTGTTTGAAGATGTCTTGTATAATCACCCTTCAAGTTTGTATGATAATCGCACGATAAGCAGTTGTATTTTTTCATATTTGCTATATAAAAATATAATATAATATTTCTTTAAACGAAATTCCATGTTTTTTTCATGTTTTTTCATGTTTTTTTATGTGGAAAAAACATGAAGACAAAAGTGTCTTATGATACAAGATAAGAAGGTTGTCATGTTTTTTTATGTTTTTTGTTAGCATAATTAAAAAAACATGGAATAAAAGGTTGACTAAAAAAAGAATAATGAGGGGGGGGGGGAGAAGGGGAAAAACAATTCTGTAAATTTTAAAAAAAGTAAATATTGATTATAGGATTATTTAATTTGTTGGATATTTATGTGCGTTTTCTTGAAGTTGGATAATATTGGTCAATGTTTCAATTTGCCACATCATCTTTTTCATTTCGGTTTCCATATTTGTCAGTCTGGTTTTCTATGTTCTACTCTTCTAATAAGTGAAAAAAATAATAACAACCCTTGAGCGAATTGCAATTGTCGGTTGAATACTATTTATCAAAGAGGGGGTGATTACAAAGCTCCCATAGTACCTAGGTGTAAGAAAATAAAAGATGTATATATATATCATGGACACACGTCTACTCGGTGGTGTGGGTCTGTTACTCCCAATCGTCGCCATAGCACTTTACCGGAGAGCTGACCCTCCTGATCTCAATCCGACGAAAGCAGGAGAAGGAAAAGGAGAAGGGGAAGGAGAAGCAGGAGAAGAAGGAGTAGGTTGGGGCTGGCTGGCACGCTTACCGGCCAGCTCACCCGAAAAGAACGCCGAGCTGGCACGCTCACTGGGCAAGGCGAAGGAAGTAAAAAATATGAAAGAAGTGCGAGCAGAAGATTTGATAGAAAAAAAAGACTATTATATTGAGATGGTAGGAAGGTATAAAAACGAATATAGACAATCCGGAAAAGCTATAGGAATTGCATTTACAAAAATAATTACTTTCAAAAAAATTAAAGAAGATTTCAAAAAAATTGAAGAAGAACTCGGAGATAATAAATTCTACAAGTTCGATTGCGGCATTGGTTTAGATAATTTTGATCCCAATGATAAATTCGTTGTATTTGAAAAAGTAATCCCTGTTAACCCTGGAGAAAGAGAATGTGGTATTTGTGAGTATGGTTTTTACCCACCACTACCCGATGATTGGGATACAATGACTGTTGAAGAAAAAACTGTTTCACGCGGTGGATATAAATTTTTTGAAAAAGAAAGTACAAGGATTATCCAACAAGTACAAATGAGAAATCTAATGAAAACGCATCCCGAAAAATTTGATGATCTGCCAGATGATGTCATTGAAGGTGAAGTAAGTCAATATGTGGGTGGAAAAAAAAGAAAAAAAGTAAAAAGTAAAAAAGTAAAAAGTAAAAAAGTAAAAAGTGAAAAAGTAAAAAGAAAGAAGAAAAACAAAACCGAGAAAAACAAAACCAAAAAAAAGTAAAATAGTAATATGCGGTTTCGTAAAATAAATCAATACTAACACTAATCATGGAATATAAGCCAATCCGCGAGCTGTATAATATTATGAATGAATACATAAGTCGTGGAGAGAGAGTGATAGTGAACATCCCATTCCCAGAAATAAAAAAAAATATTGAAGGTATTTTGTCTGTGAATGTCAAAGAAGAAGTTTGGTTAAGATTGAATAATATTTAACTATAATACTTGGTGTCAAATCGCGATATTTGTTGATGAAAAAATAGATCTAAAATTCAAAATATATCCATAAAATTGTAAAAAGAATGTCAATTAAAAATCCGGAAATTCCAAAAAGGAGGAGTATGATTTCAATTTTGGTTTTATTTTTTTTATTATAAAAGTAATAGATAATTAATGCAAAAAAGGGAACAGCGAATATATCACCTATTTTACGGATGTCTTTCATTTATTATATAATTGTATTAAAAATATTGAATATATTTTGTCGGCGAATTAATTACAAATAGGAATTATAATCACAACGTTTGACGTTTACCACCTAAGTTTGCGATCGTGGAGCTTCCTGGTCGGCTTGTTGTTGTAAGTCTTACTCATTTTTGAGGATTTAGCAACGAACTTATTTGTTTTGTTCTTGAGAAATCCAGTTTCGTGTTTGTTGTGGACCTTGTGAGCCTTAAGACGAGCATTGAATTCGTCGAAGTTGACACCGTTGTTGAGAATGTTAGCCATGATAAGATGATTCATGATTAGCAGTTGTTGTTTGATGTAGGTAGATGGTGGGGAGAGTTTGATTTCAATTTTTTTATTGGCGGCGTGGGGTGCTAAAGTGCGAGTTTCCCATTTTCAGAAATAAATGAGGAAGTTTTGGTTGTGCCAGGGTTGTATGCTGTTTTCCACAGTTCTGATTGGGTGAATTAAAATTGATTTCGAACAAACCGTTACTATTGGTGCGTATACTCGGCAACATCATGTCTGATTCAGAACCAGAAAAGCTTTTTCACGAAGATAATCCGACCACTTCGGACAAAATTTACCATAACTCAGAAAGTGAAAATTCGAAACAAATTAACAAGCACCAAAAACACTTTTCTATTGGAAACAACTTAAATAACGACGCTAATGTCAATGATTCTTTAAAAGAACAACGAGAATACTTGTTTAAACAGATTGAAATAAATTTTAAAGCAAACGTAGATGAGAATATTATCAAAGGGTGGAAAACAAAAAAAGGGAAAACTCAAGAAGGAGAAGAAACAACAATAACAATTGTACGCAAAACGTTAATCACGATGGGTTTGACGTTTCAGGAGGCTGGTAGTCAACAATCAAGAGACTTTAGAAATGTAGGTGGTATTGGATTGGACCTTGAAATTAAAAAAACCGATGGTCTTCACATTTATTTCAATGATACTCTTCCAAATAGTAATATTTATTATATCATTTTCTTTACAGGACAGGAGAAAAAAAGACAAACAAGTATACCTCCTCAGATTATTTACTTGAATGGAAATGAATTTATCAAAGATTCTAAGGATTGGATTTATTCATATCAAGAAGAAATAAATAAACTTAAAGATAAATATGGGCGAGGTGAATTAAAAAAAGCTCTTAATGGTATAATGAGTGTGTATCCTCGTCCAACATACAAAGCAGACATAAGAAGTTTTTTGAAAATGGAATAATATATTTTTCTATAAATAAAATAGTCAATAAATTTCAATAATTATATAATATTTTTAACAATTTGTGTAATTAAAGGTGGTGGTACAGCATTGCCAATTTGTTTTATTTTATTCTTTGTGTTTCCGGATATTTTGAAATTCGCGGGGAATCCTTGTATTTGTTTAAGTTCGTCGGGTAGTATACATCTAATATAATAACCATTTTTATTTTGGAGTGGAACAAATAGTCTGGGTTGATGGTCGTATGTACAGATAATAGTTTTGGAAGGATTTCTGATGTCAATAATTTCAGCATGAATTGGGGAATCGCGTTTTGAGAATGATAGAAGACTATGAAATTCCTTTTCTTTATAACTCTGGTTTCGTGTTTTGCTTTTCAATCGTAAATATGGATGAATTTCGGATTTTTTTTCATATTCGTCGTTTTCCAAATCTTTGATAATACATTCATCTGGTATTGTTGTCATATCAAAATCATCCGGTTCAATTCTTATTGCTCCCGTCATATCAAACTTAATAATATTTTGAAGATTCGGAAGGTTTGTTTTGCCGTCATTCACAGGTTCTGGAAAGGTATATTCCTCTCCCAAATCTTTTCTTATTCCAACATAGACAAGTCGTTTGCGAAGCTGAGGTACACCATATTTCACAGTATGGCAAAGTTGGTGTTTGGTAATATATCCAATTTTGTCAAACTCTGATAGAATTACATCAAAATATTTATCTCCAGAAGATGTCTTTCGTGTGAGTAATCCGTGTACATTTTCTCCGATTATATATTTTGGTCTGACAATATTACATACACGAACAAATTCGCGAAACAAAGTGTTGCGAGGGTCATCTGGTAATTTTTTACCTCCATTTGAAAAGCCTTGACACGGATGTCCCGCAAATACAAGGTCAACCTTATCTTTGTATTTAGCGAATACTTCATCTGGAATAAGTTGAATATTTGTTTTATCTTTGTCTTTTTTTTGAGTAATATCTTGGATAAGAACAGAATCTGGGAAGTTTTCTTTGTGTGAATCAATGGCTGATTTATCAAACTCATTAAACGCAATGACCTTGAATCCGGCGTTTTGTAACCCCAAAGAGTCTCCACCCATTCCCGAAAACAGGCTGATCGCAGTTGGTTTTGAAATTTCGGAACTCATACTTGTTGTCTATAATGATGTTATGTATATATTTAAATCAATTTTATTTTTTTGTAGAAAACAAAAAATCAGGTATATTGAACAAAAAAAAATGCCTTAATCATAGTGATGTAGACATAGAAATACTTTCATAAAATCATGCACCCACCCCCCCCGCGAATATCAAAGATTAGCTCATCCGTTATAATTGATTAACACCGAGTACAAGGTCAAGAGTTCAAACCGCTCAAACACTTTCGCACGAAAATATAGCCAAACTATTTAAAAATGAAAGACAAATATTCGGAACCGTGAACGCATATTTTTTTATTTATCAATAAAATTGATTTTAAAATATTACTATTACAAATATATAGGCATTTGATGGCGGAGAACTTCAAAATTCAGAAACCTTTTTTGAAATGGGTTGGTGGGAAAACACAACTCCTGGATAAAATAAAAGACAAGTTTCCATCAGAGATAAACAACTATCACGAAATATTCCTTGGAGGTGGTAGCATATTATTTGCTCTTTTGAGCATGCAAGAACATCATAAATTAGTCATAAAAGGTAGAATATACGCATATGACATAAATGAGTGTCTTATCAATGTATACAAACATGTACAAACAAAAAAAGATGAATTGTATGATTTAATTAAAGGTTATGTTGAAGAATACGACAACATTGAAGGTGAAGAAGTCAACCGAACACCAAAAAGTAAACAAGAAGCAACAACCTCGAAAGAAAGTTATTATTATTGGATTCGTAACAAATACAATAATATGGACAATAATAGTGTTGAAAAATCCGCATTATTTATCTTTATAAATAAAACGTGTTTTCGTGGAATGTATAGAGAAGGTCCGAATGGATATAACGTCCCTTATGGGCATTACAAAAAGACACCGAATGTAGTTATTAAAGAAGAGTTGGATAAAATAAGTATATTGATAAAAGATGTAGAATTCATTCACTGCGACTTTGCGAAATCTCTAAATAATGTTGAGGATGGAGACTTTGTCTATTTAGACCCTCCTTATGCTCCTGAGAATAAAAAGTCATTTGTAGGTTATGTCTCTGACGGATTTGATTTGGACAAACACAATCAACTATTTGAGAAAATTAAGGAAATAAAAAATAAGGCAAAATTCATTATGAGTAATGCGAAAGTAGAATTAGTCATGGATGCATTTGATGCTTATAATATTGATGTTGTTAAAGCGCGACGAGCGATTAACTCGAAGGACCCAGGAAAAGGCACAGAGGAAGTCATAATTTACAACTGATTTATTAATTGTCATTGAAATTTACGATAAAGTTTACGATATCATTCTTATATGTTTCACGACTTCCCCAGAAAACAGGAATATTGTCTTCTTTTAAATCTTCGATTTCAGCTTCACAATTGGTTTTGAACCATTCAGACAAGCAGTATATGTATACAATTTTATAGCCGGGGATGCGTTTTTTGTAATTCTTGATTTTGCTCGAATACGTTTGTAGTTTTTCGGCTATTGAGCCACTAGTTTGTTGAAATTTTTTCTCTACAATAAATACATTTTTTTCCTTTTCGTCAATATATACCTCATCTGGATTTTTGGCACCGTGCACAGGCTTTATAGTTTTATTAATCTTTTCTCCCATATACTTCGAAAACCCCCATTGTTTGGTGTATATGTATGTCTTTTCACAATAGAAAAATCTAATCTCTTCGTGGTGTTGACACCTTTTCACAACTTCATAAAAATCTTGTGGCTCTGTCATATGTTCGAATGCTAATCCAGTCGCGTTTGTATTGGCTCCTCCAGCACCAGTTCCCTTATTTTCAATGTGCGTAGAAGTCATGAGTCTTGTTTAGCGTTTAACACGGATAACGGACTGAGATCAATTTTTAAAAATCTGCGGCGACTCTTCGAAAAGTGCGAGTTTTACACTTTCGAAGAACATGACAGAAATTATTCAGTTTAATCCGAATTGAAATGCTTTCGTAAAATCATACACCCACCAAACCCAGAATATCAAATACTAACTCAACCGTCAAAATTCCCTAAAATCAAAACACAAGGTCAGTTGTTCAATTCCCAAGATTTCGGCGGAGCTCTTTCCCAATTATATTTGCGTTTAGAATAATGAACTGAAACCAATAAATTTTATTAATAGACAAAATTATTCGATGTATTCAAAAACTTTCCAAAAATGATGAAATCATCATTCCCAATAGATATCGAAGATTAGCTCACCCGTCAAAATTACGTCACAATCAATCACAAGTCAAGAATTCGAATCCTTCAAAACAATATCGCACGGAAACATAGCCAAATTATTTAAAAATGAAAGACAAATATTCGGGATTTTTGTGGGAGTCTTCTAATTACAAATGTAAATACAAATGTAAAGTCTGTAAAGTCTGTAATTAGAAATGTAGTTAGAAATGTAATATATGTAATAAATATATAGGGAAAAAATTATGGTGCGAATTCTTACTGATTTACAGATATTTCTGACAC